>ERZ842401.3137-NODE-3137-length-20935-cov-4.127251_pt1 | contig 20935 bp, 20 predicted proteins | sample MGYA00521270_ERZ842401 | MGnify/ENA primary metagenome ERZ842401 (study PRJEB31892, sample SAMEA3878208) | bioreactor metagenome | biome: Moose rumen | place: Sweden | collected 2011-10 | study: EMG produced TPA metagenomics assembly of the PRJEB12797 data set...
AAGATATAGCTTTGTCTTTGCGTGATGTTTATATAAGTAATACTTAAACAACTTCCAACGTAAAGGAAAAGAGTCTCCCATAAGACCTTTACATTCTACTATAAAACCCCGTCCTATAAAATCTGGTAGATATGTAATAGGTCTTATTTTTTGACCCATCCACTCGAACTTTGGAAGTAAAGTAAAATGCTTTGGCTCATATTTAACTGGTATTCCAGCTTTCATAAAAGCTTCATAAGTATAGCATTCGAGTTTACTCCTAAAATGGAGACCATACTTATCGACCGCTGTCGCATTTTTAACTCTACTTTTCGAATTCATAAACAATATAACGTTTATGTTTTAGATCCTCCTTCAGATTTTTACGTAATCTATCAGCTAGATATATCATACCAGCTACAAATCCAACGCTGAAGAAACCAATAGCAATTAATATTTCACCCATATCTTTCTACTGTTTTAGTTAACCATTCTTTTACTGCAAAGAACCCGTTATCTCGAACAGCATCGGATATGTCCTTTGCCTTAAACTTTTTATGGACAAATATAGCATCCATTCTGTATTGTTTACTATACTCTCGAGCTGTTTTCATTCCAGTTTTATCTCTATCGTATAGTATAACAACATGCTTCCATTTACTTCTTAAAGACTGTAAAATGTCTTCAGGAATAAATGTAGTCTCACTAGAAGCAGCTATTGCATAAAATCCCATCTCGTATAAACACATTACATCCTTTAAGGATTTCGTGATTATCAGCAGATTGCCTCCCTCTTTAGGCAACTCGGATAGTCCCTGAACGTGCCGATTTGTCAGATTGGTACGCCATTTAGTAAACTTAGAGGCCAAAGGTCTATAAATTTTAAACTTATCATAAACCTTATATGCATACATAGGACTATCTTCTTTGTAGGTTCCTCTGACGACTCTATTACAAAGAAAGTATTTTATGCTAAACACATTGAATTTCTTCAATGTATCAATAGAAATATGGAATTGCTTCCAATATTTTTTATCAACTTCTGTGAATGGTTGACGAACTATTCCAATATCTGTTAGCCCCAAACCCACCGGAGAGGTGTACGTCTTGGTGCGTATACTTTCATTAGGGTTCATTTTTCGGACGATGCGCAACAGCTCTCGTTCAAGTTCGTCTCTTGTTTGAATTCCTTTATAAAGCTTTAAGAACTTTAATGCGTTTCCTGCTATTCCAGTACCGTGGTCTTTGAATAGGAGTGCACCATTTTTAGTTGTAAATATTGCAAAAGATGGCATCTTATCATCGCTTCGTAAAGGACTATTCATTAACTTTCCTGGCTTAAATGGGCCAAGATAATAAGAATAGATAGTATAGTCGTCCAACTTATCCAATAAGTCTCTAAGACTCATTGTGATTGCTGTTTTTGTACTATACATGACTTATAAGCTCTTTAATAGTATTGTGGAAGATATCAGATTCGAACTGATTATGCTGTTGTCTAGGGTGGGTGCATAGCATCTCATTTTTACAATTCCTGTTCACTGCAGCTCCTCATAAAAACTCATCCGTACATTGTTCCCACATCATCCCATCCCAGAGTGTTACCATTACACTAATCTTCCATATTAATTACGTTTAAAATTAATAAGTTTGTAGTATAGGGAGGACTCGAACCTCCACGCACACCTCACGCCTTAGACGTCAAATGCTTTCCCTCTAGGGTACTCGGCCGCTTTAGTGACTATACTTCCAGAGTTAACGGATGTCAACTTCCACCACTGACCGTTTGACTTTCAAGCCTCTGTATTCTTCTTTAAACACGAGCAAAGGCTGTTCACATGTTAAGTTTACCACACGTTAGAAAGGCAGGTCGTTAGCACCTGTTGTCTCAGTCACCGGAGTGTTTAACAACTGCGCTTCATGAGCAGCTGCAACAAGCGGATCATCCTCCTTATCAGGCTGGATGGGACGCTCAAGAAGATCGTTCTTCCAAAGCTTAATCTGAGACTGTTCTATGCTCATAGGTTCAACAAAAATACCAAGAGAGCTAACTTTCGTATAACCTTTCTTGTCGTAAACAACTTTCAGACGAAGTGGATATAATTTTTTATTTTCTACTGCATTAAGTGTCATTTTAACCCAGTTAATCATTTCATTAAACGATGAACCTTCAAAATCAACTTGTTCAGCAGGATAATAAGAATAAATAATTTGTAGAATACGTCCGAACTGTTGATCATCACGCTTTTGAAGTTCTTCATCAGTCTTAATCCACATATTCTTCTCGTTCTTCCACTCAGTTATAGTTGCTGTCTGGCCTTGTTCATTCTCAAAGATAATCTCCAAGAAATCACGACCATTCTCGGTCTTGTTTACGTTTACCTCTTTCAAGGTAACATTCTCGTTGATGCCTACAGGCATATATGAGCTATTAAACTCGTTGTTGTTTGTTGTTGCTGTTTTTGTACTATACATAATTTCTTCCTTCTGACTTATAGTTCTTTAAATGTTTTGCATATCAAATACGTAGCAATTATAAATATTGCAAAATATCCGACTGTTAACATTTATTCGGGTTTATAAACACGATCCCAATAGGTTGTTAAAACATTGTCATTCATTTCTGAAATAACAATGTCTTTATTGCGCAAATGTTCCGGACGACAACCTTTAGACACATCATCTCCTCCTAAGAATGATATGTGCACTTCATTGCCTTTCCTATACATATATCCAAGACCGTCACATTTTCGACAGACTAAATCAGACAGTTTTCCTACTAAGTCAAGAGACCTTTCAGATTTTTCTACACCATCTATTTCTACAGTCTTATCTTTTGCATGACCAAGCAATATGAATTCATCACACAGTTCTTTGAACATGTCGATTACTTTCAATACTGCTTGTCTTAAATATCCCCAACCAGCTCCTTGTGGAAGTGTTCGAACATCTGTCCCTGTCCAGTTCTTCCCCATTGGTTGCTGCCTATAGAGTGTTGCTGCATAACTCAAACAAATCTCTTCAAGATCTGTTGCGTTATCTATTGTGATGTGTTTATAGAAATTACGACCTACTTCCACATTTTTAGCTCGAATTGCTTGCGCTATCTCGCCCAAATCGTTAATAGTTCTAGCTTGAACAGACATTGCATCTATAAAAGTAGAACCGCCTTCTAGGTCTATTATCAAATTGTTTTCCAACTGTGCTAATGCCGACGTCTTTCCGGTTTTCTCTTTTCCAAACAGCACAAGAAACTTTGGATTAGTCGATACAGCTGGAATTGGTTTTGTAGGTAATGTTATCATGGTTCTATGACTCTTAGATAAAATTAAAGAAGATTGATTTCAATATCACCAGCACCGAACGTATAAATGTTGATGATAGTCTTCTTTGTCTTCGTTGTCAGACCCTTCAAGAACGAGAAGTCAGCAAACTTTGTATACTTAAACGTATCGAAGCCGATCTGAATCTCGTCGTCGTAGAAAATGATGGGAGTACCATCCGACAGCGTATACATCTTGCCAAGAATGTACGGCAGGTTGTAAGCCTTCTTATATTTCTTATAGTTGGCAAGGAAAGTAGCAGCCTTAGTGAAATCATCACTAGCCTTCAGAGAACTGCTACTCAGAATAATAGGATCGTTACCGATCAGAGCGTCGATGAGATCGTCGTTCTTCTTCTTATCGTAGTCGAACAGGTACGTGTTCTTCTTGATTATATCAGTAGCAATAATGTTATCGAGAATCGAAGAATGGTCTGTGGTGTTACCCAGAAAAATACTACTGTTATTGTTGTTGCTATTATTCGTGTTAAACTTAAAAGTCTTCGTCATATTATTCAGCCTATTTTAATTTATACTTGCCCAATCAAGTTTCAATCAAGTTATTGTACATCAGGTCATTCTCGAATTCTAAAATACAAGGTTTACCAGCATCGCGATTCTTAAGCAGATGCATGTATACCTTATTGGTAGTAGGTAGGCGATTAGGGCCATATTCCTGAATGTTCAATATCTCTGGCCGGTGCATAACTAAAACGTAATCACTAGCCTGAAACATAGAATCGGACGATGAAAGATCACTTCGCATCGGGTAGTGACTCGATGGGTTGTTAATCCTTTCTGAAGACTCGATATTTCTATTCATCTGCGCGATTTGTATCACAGACGTCATTGGCAGTTTCTTTGCTTGTATAAATACGCGCTCTAATTCTGCTGTTGTTTCCAATACAGAACCTACTTGCTTTGTTAATAAAGTATGATCGTATGTGATGATAAAGTGTTTATTTTGCTCTTTGACGTGCTGATTGTAGAAATCTTTTATAATTTGTCCTACTTGCGTGGGAGTACACGGATCATCTACAAAATAGATAGGATACTCCTTTAGCTGATTGGATACTGCGATAACTTTTCTGAAGGTTTCGTCATCCAGGTCCGTTTCCGAACTATACAAGGCAGAAGTCGTTCTACGAAGTTTATTCGAGAGCGTCCTTCCAACTTGCCTAAATCCAACCATCTCTAATGAGAAATTTAGAATAATTATGTCTTCAGTTGGATTCAAATCAATTAAATCGGTAGTCAAGCTATTTACTATACTCGACTTACCACTTCCAGAAATACCAGCTATGGTATAAACGGTATTGGGTTCAATACCTCCCATACACTGCTTATTGAACTTTTCCCATCTAGTTTTCAGAGATACAATGTTATGCTCTCTTCTACCCGCTATATACGAGACTGCTTCTTGAGCAACGTCTCGCATAGAACGTATGTTAAATGAGTTCTGTTCCATAAGATTGACTGGCTTTTAGCTCTGTGTCTTGCATTTCTTCCTCAGAAACTTCCCATTGGTTTCGGCTTAGCCAATTCCACATCGTCATCATATAACTTATCTTTCCTTCTCGCATCTTTTTATCGAGTTCGAATTCGAGACAGCGTATAATATGTTCTGCCATGGCGGAACTATTTCCAACTTTTACATTGAAAAGATGACGACATTTATTTATGTTTGCTCTCAAATAACTTTTTGAGCCATCTGGGCGCATTACATAAACTGGGTACATATCATAGAACCGATCAAAGTAAGATTGCTCTACCTTTAACGCTTCTAATAGCTTTTCTGTAGCTTGATATGTAATTGAATTACCTCTCTCTATCGAGGATATAAGTTTTTGATTTACTAAATATTGTACTTCGTCGTCGCTGATTAGGCTGACAATCTTGCGGACGTCTTGATATTTTGGTTGATTCTTATCCAGTACAATACTTAGGAAGATTAATTGATTTGAATTTAAATCTGGAAATTCATCCAGTAGTTTTGTGTTTACTTCAATAATCATCTTCTCTGACTCAAGGTTCTCAAGCTGGTTACTAAAATAACGATAGCTGTTGTTCAGTAAAGTCCGCTATCACTTTTTTGGCTTCACTGATATAGTAACGATAGTTAATCTTTCGATCTTCTATCGGTAGATCATCAAACTTATTCAGGATTGTTACTCCTGATTTTGTTAGCATATTGGTTTTATCTCTGTTACTGTCTGGATCGATCTTGAACAGATATTTGCCATTCGTACTTGCATAAAACCTATTAATACGCTGTATAGGCTTTTCACCATGTACAACTTTGAACTTCTTATCAACGGCTTGAGACATAAGGAAATCCTTAATATCTTTATCGTTTCTAATAAATTCTTCAACAGGTATATGTTGTGTAAAGTATGCTATTATAGCTTTTGGTATTACTACCGGAGCCAAACCTTTGCCTAATTTGGTCTTGGTTATAAACATACCTTTTTCCTCTACCTCCCCATCTTTCAAGACACCAAAGTAGTCATTGATAGCGTATTGATAGAATGATTCATACTCGTTGGACTCGAATTCGAGTTGGGTTATCCGCTCCACTTCTGAGATGGCTTCCTGAATTCCATCTCTAAGCGTGTTTTTAGCCCTGTAGACGACTCCATCTGTGTTGACCTGAACGATTTCACATCCAAGGTCTAAAAGTCTGTCTACAAGCATTAAAAGGATCAGCTGACCGTTTATTCTGATCTTAAAAACGTTGAACGGATCATACATCCAACTTACCTCCTGTTGCATCTTGCCGGTAGGAGAGTTAAGTACGATCTTTAGAAACTTATTCTTAACTTCTTGTCCTGTATGTTTTGCTTCCAAACGCTCAGCTTTAAGCCCAGCGAACAGGTCGCAAAATAGTTTTCCCAAGTGTCGAGGACCCCATTGATACTCAATGAGTAACGAAGGGTACATAGACGCCACATCTGCGTGCCCAATGAACTCGTCTTCACCTGGATGGAATATCTTAGGAGTATGAATGGAATGGATACCACCAACACCTATAGAATACACCACATTCGAGATAACAACCTTCTTCTCGTAGCCTTTGCGTTCTTTAGAATATACGATCTGTTTCTTCATATCTTCTAGAACGTCTTGTAACTTTGGATTTTTATATCGTATAAATTGCAGAATAACATCCTTCAACGGAATATAATCCATTGGAGAACGCATTTCCTTTATAACATTTTTAGGAATACCTGACTGTTGAGAATACTTCTCAAGTAGAAAGGTTTCTGCCATTTTCACACTGTCCATAGATAGACAGTCGATACCGTGTTCTTGTTCTATGAACAATCTTAATTCAACTTGGTCTTTCAACCGGTTTAATAACTCAGTAGTTGACTCAACATCGTTCACATTATATGCAATCATTTCGTCAATTTTTTCAACGGGGAGAAATCGGTCAAAATCTCCCTCGTATTCTTGCACATTTTTGTAGTGCATCGTTACTTGCATAGTTTTAAGACCGACACGTAACTTTTGACTAAATTGCATTGTGAGTAAGTCCATCGAACGAAAGTAATGTGCATACTTCCATCGTTTGAGCTTCTCACGACTTCCCTCTTCGTCTTTCACAATATACGACGACAGATTAAAAAGCGACTGACAGATCCTCCAATAAGGCAGATCTGTCAGTTTATCTTTATAGTCTATCATGTAATTTATGATAACATCGTCATAATGATGATTATTGTAACCAACAAAGATTTTGTTATCATTCTCTGTAAATAAATGCATCAATTCCTCGATATCATTTCTTCGTTCAGAGATCTCAAGACATATTTGCATCTTAAGTTCAGTGTCATACAATACTGTGTGGAATACGTTCGGGAAGACCTCTATATCGTACACTACGGCACGGTCGTTTCGTATCCACATGACTCTAAGGTTCTTTAGTTAATACTAGCGCTCCATATAAAATCGCAAAACTTTTGGAGCATCTGACGTATCTGCATACACTGTCCGGCAGAAGTTTTTGCACAGTAGATTCTAGTGGGAGGTGCGGAATCGAACCGCTCTAGTTATGCTGTTTGTCGCATGCTATTAACCATTCCTCCCTGCTGCGTTATGCAGCCTTTGGCAAGATTATCCTGCCTTTTTGTCTTCGATGGTCCTTCAAGTTAGTACAAACAAGATTCTTGCGTTTTGCCTTTATCTCGTTTGTCTTCTTTTGGGCTATCTTGAGTAGCTTTGATTCTCCAGGCTTGAGTTCGTTTACTCTATGCCCTTCCGTATTTACGTCTTTTATCTCAGCTACTGGTTCTTCAATGTAATCGTTGTCGGATTTTTGAAACCGCCCCGTAAGCGGTAATTTGTCATACATAGAGACGACGAAGTCTCTAATACGTTCTAAGGCTAACTCTCGTTCTGCCTTCCAAGGAATCAGATATTCCTGTTCAAAGATGTCTGGTGGGTTCTGGTCTTCTTTGACCGGACGTGGATTTTTTCGCTCCCATTTAGCAATCTTATGTTGCGTAACCTGTTCCATATACCAAGCACGCCCTTTATTGGGACGAAAAGTATGATCTTTGAAGTCTTTCCAATCAGAGTCGTGCATAACTATCTTTCTGATAGTATGAGTTCCCTTAATGTAATACTTCTTCTTATACTTCTTATGCAGCGTCTTTGGTTGAGGGAATCCTTCTTTTGGTATATTCCACTCAGCTGTTCCTTTTACAGAACTTATCTTACCCCACTTGACCTCCTTTTCGATAAGGTCTTTACTATCAACTTTAGGTATTGTACAATTATTAACGGTGTACTTCCTCGAGTTGGCTGCAAGTGCGGCTACTTTTCTTCTCCGTACTTGCTTTGCTCGTTGTCTACGATTTTTCATAATTATGCGGCCATTTTAAGTTCTGCTTGAACGGGTTTCTGAGCCTTCTGAGTGCGTTTTGCATACTGCTTGGCATTACTCTCCGCACGCTTCTTTTCAGCGGCTATATGGCGCTCCTTTGCAGCCAAATGTTTTGCTGCCTTACGGGCACGTTTGTTAGCCTTCATCTCAAGTGATGTCAGTTGGCGGTGCTTAGCACGCTCTTCCTTTGTATCCTTTGTTTGAGAAACTTCTGTGGCTTTCTTTTCTTTAAGCCATTTTTCAATCTTCTCTGCAAGAGTCGGGTTATGCCTTTTGATACGTGCATTAACACCACCCTTACGTAGGGCAGCATAATACGGACGCATTTCTGCAGCTTTTATATTAGCAGTTTTACGTGCTTTCTTTGCAGCTATTTTAGTTTTGATAGTATTGTTAGTAGGCTTATCGTTTGCCTTATGTTCAGCCTTACGTTTCTTCTCTTCCTGTTTTTTAACTGTTTCCACAGTATGTATTTCAGGTTTTGTTACTGACACACGGCCAACATCTTTCAATAGTTCTATAACATTGTTAACATTATCTCTGTCAGACAATATCCAACCGGCTGTTACGGATCCTTTGTGAGTCGATATCATAGTAAGCTTGTTGTTCTCACAGAACTTCTTAAACGCTTCTATTCCAGTTAGCCTATTTTCTACTTCATGTTCTTCCGTACCTATTATATGATGTTTCTTGTCTTTTATACGTACGGTTATTTTCTTTGTGCCATCTACTAAACAGAAATTATGGTATATTAAGCAAAGAACAAAACGCGTATCTTCTTCTTTTAGCCATTCGTTTATTTGCTCTTTTGATATACCTTGACGCATAAGTGAACGAATTCGTCGTTCACGATTTCGTGATTCTGCTTCCTTATTACGATTTGCAGCCTTTTTCTCTGTCTTCTTGACAGGTGCAGGTGTGACGTTACCTGGTGTATAGTTACCCCTCTTAAGGGCTTTTGTCTTGCTTGTCATTTTGATAATGAATTTAAATTGTTAATACTATGCAGCTCGTTTATATTGCAATGTTTGTGAATCCCAAACATGTTTTATACCGCACATATTAAATGTTACAGGTTTTGTATTCTTTCCATTTATACGTACAGTTTCTATACGAGCTTTTTGCTTAGTCTCAGTTTTTTGCTTTGTTGCATTAACTGGTACACTCTTTGTCTTTTTAGGAGTTTTATGACGACGTTTCAATGCTTTTGAATTGTCTTCTTTTCTCCAATCTTTTCTAACCTTATTAAAAGGTACAGGATACTTTGTTTTACGCACTTTTATATAAGTTTGCTTTTCAGTATCCCAAATACGTTGAAATTTATTTTTGCGTCTTTTAAGGCGTGACTTCTTACTATTATTTGAATACACCTTAACGAGTTTCTTTTCGTCTTCCATTTTGATAACGGTTTAGAGTGTTAAACTTCGCGTTTAAGACCATTTTAAGGCGATTTAAACTACTTTTAGCGCGTTAGTAGTATAATTAATCACCAAAGGAAAATAAACGGCTTAGAAACGCTTATTTCGCGCCTTTCTTTCGAGCATTTGTTCAGCTCTTCCGAGTGATCAGTCAGGGAACGATCCTGATATATACCAACATATCTGATCTATACTATCTTTATGCTGCAAGTTCATACTTAAAATCCTCAGAGATAGTAGTAATATCAATCTCCGTCTCATCATTGAACTTCTCCATAGCAGCATCAAACTTGTTAGCCTTCAACTGCAAGTCCTTAATAAGGGCTGCAATCTTAGCCGAAGTAAACACCTCTTCCTTACCGATAGCCTTCAGACCCTTCTGGGATTTGGTCTTAGGATCAAGGGTAGGCACCATCTTCAGCTGAGCGATGATTTCCTTCATTTCACAAGCCATAAAGATATTATAGTTGTTTGTCTTCTTGAAAGCCTCTTTATCAAATGTTGTAGTGCCCATGTTGAGGTAGAACAACACGCCCTTGATAAACACAAGCTTCTCCGCCATCTGAGTAATCTCGTTGTAGAGAGTCTTCAGATCGTGGGTACGGAAACCGTTTGCAATCTCCTTCTTCGAGAGCAAATTGGTGGTCCGTATAATCTTCCAATACTTCTTCTTCTTTTCGTCAATTTCCTTACGGAACTTAATAATCTTACCTGAATTCAGCTTAATTGATTTCGTCATATAAAACATTTGATTTAGTTAATACTCAGTTTAAGCGAATTCGAGATACCTACTAGTAATCTACAGCGGGATCGCACCCCTATAGATTTAGACAATATAGCTGTCTACGAGAGTCTCACGACCAGTCTTTTCATTGTATTTGAAATGCTGGTGTGGTGGAATAATATCACATTTCTTCATCTCTATAAGAGAGGCAGAAGAATGTCTTGTTCTTGACCTTTGAAGTACTTCTACTTCTTGGTCAAACGTGGATAGAATTTCGATGTATTCTTTCAGTTTCATATGCTTAAAATATCCTTGGGACAGGGATTCCTCGAAACCCCTGCCCCAGTCGCCTCGACGACTATATAGGATAAGTTTTGTGTTATTTACAGTCCTCGTAAAAGAACAGTTTTGTCTTTCGCTATTGAACTTGCACTAGGCGTCTAGATTTCCCTCGGGATTCTAGACAAGTCGCATCACGACTGATTAGTACTGTTCGCAAGTTACTCCAACTACTCCCATTTCTAATACAAGATCTGCTCGTCCTGTTGCGTCAGGAAAGCGGAATGTGCGTCTGTTGTTTCCGACATTCACGTTGATTTCAACCGGCGTTCCATTTCCGTCACGTATGATAACTCGTTCAGCGTCTATCTTCTGGCCAGACTTCCCAGGACGTCCCTCGGGACGTGACTCGATGCCTTTGTTGTTACATACATGACGGAAGCAGTCTACTAGTCGCTCAACGACCCAGTTGTACTCCTTCTCCCGCTGTGCTTTCTCTAACACTTCCTTACTGAGACCCTTAAGAAGGGCCTCCTGATTGCCACCTGTGGCCAAGTCCACAAGAGCATCCCATACGCAAGTAGCGAAGGATTCAAACGTCAGTGTGAATTTACACCCGATGAGTTGATTCCAAAACTTATGTTTGGTCTCACCGAGAATCACACTGCCATTATCTTCGATCGTATAAATCGCATACTGTTTGCCCTCTTTTCCTGCGGCCTTAACTTTGTTGGCTATGGTCTCATTCTGCATCAAATAATGCATCAATGAAACCGAATTCGGAGTAAGGGACTTTGCACTCATGATTAGTCTTCAGATGACTTTGTGACAATGACGCCGGTAGCGGTGTGGTTAATTACGTCGCTAAGATCGGGTGTGACAGCAGAGTCAGTCCACTCCTTGTTGGCAGATTCTGCCTTCTGCTTGTTCTCAGCGATGCCGGCCTGAATGTTCTGGATCATCTTGTCCAGACGATTGCGAAGCTCAGTCAGCTGTCGAACCTCAGCCTCGTTGGCGTGGTTCAGAATCTTTACGAGGTTGTCAGCGTTCATGAAGAAGCTGTTGTCGTCGCCCTTCAGGGCCTTCGAAACGGCCTCTTGCGTGACTACGCCGACGCGGACCAGGTCGTTAGTGATGGGGAGACACAGGTCGTAACCGCCCTTTCCGTCGGGGTTGATAAGGATGACCACCTCACTGGTGAGCTCGTCCTTCACAATCTGTGTGCCGGTAATGCGATGGCTCTTTGCGAGGAACTTGCGCGGGGAACGGTTCAGAATGAATGCCTGGCTCTCGCCGTTAGCAATGGCTTTCTTGTCGTTCTCGAAGCCTTCCTTACCACCCTGCCACACTTCGCGGCCTTCTGCCTTGTAAAACTGCGTACCAAGACGCGAGCCAAACTGACTGATCATTTGGCAATTCTTTGAGATTTTATTCTCAACGTTGATGTCTATCATGTTTTCTTATCCTTTTTGATATCGTGGTTGATCCACCAACGATAAGATTGTTTACTGTCCTTCACTTCTGTGGTGGAAGGTGAACCATTAGTAGATCAAAGTCTACAGGCTCTAAGGCTCAACGTAAACTAATCTGTTTGTATGAATTTTTTCTCGCATCGTTTAATCCGTGCTTATGAGAGGAATGTTTTTGTTTTCTCCTTTTAGCGCTCATGCTGGCTATCTTGACTTACAGGCAGATAGTGTTCTCTGCGGTATTCAAGAGGGGATCCAACGGTAGGATCAGCTGTGCCCATCATCAGAAGGCTCTTCTAATAGAAGTAAAACTACAAACTTTGTTGTTGTACAGTCAAGTACGTTCATTTTATTGTTTTATATTGATTTATACGTCAATATGCATAGAGTTGGTATTACCCTACGTCTTTTGTCCGTTGGCAAAATTTTGCTTACGCAACTAGTGCTCATAGGACCCCACAAAAATTGTGTAATATCTTCGCTAGTGTATTTTCCGAACAAAAGTGAATCTACTACTCCGCTGCTGTACAGTCTTGCGATACTGATTAGGTGCAGCTACCCCAGTTCTTTTTTAATGTGCAGAACAATCAATACCCACATTTCCTGCTTCGATAGCTCCAGAACAATCGTTTTACGTGAGGAGTACGTTTCATTATCGGACGGCCCTAATGACGTGACTGTGCGTCGGCCCTACGGCTTTTTGTTGTACATTCAGCTTTGCTGCTGTCTTCTGTTTTATCTCTCATTTCTTCGAGATGTGCGCGAATACGGTGGACTTTAACCACATACATTGTCTGCTTTTGTCACCCACTATAACTTCTTTATACACATCGCGAGACAAGCGATAGTAGTTCCTGCATACGGTTATACCACTGCGTCTAATCAGTTGTTATAGCTGCCTTGTAAACATTACTGTATTAGCTTCTATCGTTAGGATTACGCATAGATTTGCTGTCTATACTTTATTCCTGATTTTAGCACTCATAACGGTTGGCACACGACTTTCCTACATCCGCCATAAGATGGCTATTGCTTCCCATACAACAGGAGCTATGGCTTCCAACACCATTATATAACGTGATATGGTTGGTAGGGGGACGGTCATTTTTTGTTATACGTAGCACTATTGCTACGCATTTTGTTGGTTTCGGTTCTGATTTATTTTCGTTAGAAGTATCTTAATCATAAAGTAAGTTTTCAAATATAGTATACAGAGTTTACTACTCTCTGCTTTGACTATACTGTATAGCGCTTACAGTTGAACCTTCATACTATCTTAATCTTTCCCTCAACAGCCGCTTTTCATACGTACTGGATGTACATTTACTCGGACGGACCGTTGTTTTTGGTTACAATTGTACGTATAACCGCATTTTTGACTATCAGGTAGTCATCCATGACACAAGTAGCATTTCCTCTTGCTTATGCCTAATTTTACCACAGTAACTCGCTCGCTTACCAGTGAGTTTCTATGTTTAGAATAGCCTTATCTACGCGGGCTTCACTCGCTCGGGGGCTGCCTCACCCCGGTGGTCATTCTACTTTTGCGACGATTCAATTCCACGTCTTTATACCGCATGAACGACAAAGGCCTGGCGGTCTCACTAATTATATAAGGACATAGTTTTCTTGGCGATCTCTCACTTTACCCCATCCCCGGCACCCATTCAACTGAGTTGTGCCGAATCGAACGGCAAGGTCTCATCTCTACGCACCATATTTACGATATAGCAGGATCGAAATTGTCTCTCTCTTACTATGTTTGTCTTATTTTTCATGAATTTTTTCGGGCTTCAAAGCAGGTTTTGGACGCCTGTGAGCACATACCCTACAGCTTTAGTGCTGATACATCATATTTAGTTTTGGTCACTTACTCTCGTCGTATGTGGAGTGCCAAGTGTCCACCATACCATGTATGAACATCCATCCATATAAGTTTTCGGTATCGCTAAATATGCTTCAACTCGTGTTTCGTAATTCTATAACTATGTATCCTCATTATAGATCTTTCAATACGGTTCAGTTTTGCTCTTCTTGAGACTTACATGTCTTCCTTAGATATATCTCCACACTGCATCCTAGAGTAAAGTCTAACGTGGCATAAAGGACCACGTCGGTTGATATAAATGTTGGGGTCTGATACAGACACTCTCCCCACTTACTGTCAGCTTTTCTACCATGTAGTACGTCATGGAACTGTGCAGCATTTCATCCTACCTTTTGAGTAATCTCACCTTTTGAGAAGGCTGACATATTCTCGGATCAAGTTGTACTATTTCGCACCTAGGCTAATGAGACCTATCTGCAACGTGCTTACCTGTATATAATGTGGGAGGAGCTCAAAGCTCACTCTCCCACATCATTGTCTGGCTCAATCACCAGCTCTACAGAGGAATTGGTTGTTTCAGGACATATTTCGTCTACTTTGTGCACTTCATAAACTGATATGCATTCTCCTGTGGGACCTTCCTTGTTACCCACCTGTGTTGCTAGATAGTAGACTGGCACCTGGATGGTGTCTATTCGTGTCGGAGACACGTTGACTTCTACTACGTTAGAAGGTACAGGAACCTTCTTAACTTTCACCTTAGTTACCTGTTCTTTGATGGTATCCGTCTTGGTGATATAGACGGTATCCAGAACACCTTTCTTTTTAGCGAGATCTCGCAAGAGATACTCGGGTATGTCAACAGTGCCAGTGTCTTGCAACGTCGGAAAAACCGGAACGTTGACTTGTGGCATTGTTGCTGCTGCCATCGTCTTATAACCTGTACCAGGTGATGGATCTGAGGCAGTTATAGCCATCATGATCCCAGAGATCATGAAAGCTATACTGCACAGGATAGTTGTTATTTTTCGCATAGTTTGATACTACTTGATAAGTTTATAACCAATTGAACGTCTGAGCCGAATGGCTTCGACCACTACATAGTCGTGCCATTTGTCACGAATACGGCCAATGAGACTCGGCTTATACTCACTGACCTTTACTCGTTTTTTCCTTCTTCAGAAGGCTTGTCGTCATCCTTGGCGGCAGGCTCGGCCTTTTCGAGTTCCGTGATGTTGGCCTCGCTGTAGTCCATGATACGATTCAGCGGCGGCAGGAACATGTTGGTGATAACGCCCATGTACTGCTGCAGGTTGTGAACCAAGCTCTCCATCTTGATCTCCTTGATGGCTACGTCACCATAGTATGTCTTGGCGATCTTGGAACCAATCATTCGGGCCATCTTGAAACCCTCACGCTTGTTGTCTTGGTAGTCTTCGGCGAAGGCATCCACGGTCTCGCGACCGGGCAGGTTGACATAGTTGACAACCTTTTCGACGTCCTCGAGATGCTTCTTGGCATGCTCGATCTTCTTCTTGCCGTCTTCGATGCCCTTGGCATTCTTCTTGGCGTCCTTCTCCAAGACCTTAATGTCACGCTCGAAGCCAGCGACGACTTCGTTGGTAACAGCGATCTCGGTGTCGGCATACCAGCGAATGAGAACCTTCACGATGTCTGCCACAAGCTGATCTTCGATCTGAGGCATACCAGTCTTCTTGTTCAGGCTGGCGTCACGGAGAGTACAGAAGGCCACAACAGGGCTCTTCGTACGTTCCGTATTCTCGTACATAAACCTGGCGATACCGCCAATGGTGAAGGTACACTTGCCCAACAGGTGAGCAATCTCAGACAGAAGATCGACGCGACTTTTGTCCTTGAGGGCAGCACGAGCGGACTCAGGGTCTTCACTTTTGCCGGCCTGAATGCCGAGATAAGCTTCGTAGAAGTTGATAGCAGTGGCTATCTTGTCGTACAAGTTCTCGCTGCCGTTGCCCTTGACCAGGATGTTCAAGAGCGACTTCTTGAGGTTCTCTTCACTGTCGATTTTGGTGGGATCGAGTTCTACCTTTTCTGCTGCGGCTGCCTGTTCTTCCTTAACTGCCTTCTGAGCCTCCTTAGAGACCTTGACGGCGTCACTGGGCAACTCTACAACGCCCTGTGCGTCGGGTGCGGGAAGCGCCTTGGTGTCGATAGTAACGCCAAGCATAGGAGCAACCTCCTTGATAGCTTCCAGTTGAGATACTCGCATAGCCACCGCAAACGGTGTCTGCGCAATCATAATCTCGTTGGTCAGGATGGCTACCTGACCGATGGCAGTGATCTTGTTGATCTTGTCAACCGTGTCCTGCGGAAGTCCGAGCTTCTGAGCTGCGGCCGGGTCGGTACGATAAGTCTCGTGCATCATCTTCAGAAGATCCACAGTATGGTTTGGGTCAAGACCTGAGAGAGCACGCGTCTGAGCGAGCTTGTCCAGATCACCAAGTTGAATCACTGCAATTTGTGACTTATCAGCATTCTGTTGCTGAGTTGTCTTGTTGGCGGGAGCGGCCTGCTGGGCTGCTGCCTGCTCTGCGGCGCTCTTAGCAGCGCCCTTGTTCTTCTTTCCCATTTTGATAACGGTTTTGATTAGAAATTAGATACGACGTAGTTGGCTAGACTACTTAACTGTGCCTTGACATCAAGATTATCATCCTGTGTCATGAAGTGTTGAAATAACTTTCTGTAAGCATAATTCTGGCGGTTTTATGAGTGTTAATAGTGGTTGGTCACGGGTTCTCCCGAAGACCTCACTCAAGGCAATGTTACTCTCACAGATTGCAGGTGTAAAACCCTGACCCACAGGTACTTGTGCTGTCACCACTTTGGTTGCCTTTGACAGATCACTGGTTACGTAGTATGATAGCATACTCAGCGATGTCGTAGGCGCCTGTGTGGAGCACACCTGCGTGAGATTACCATTACCCTGCTCATTACCATTGACAGTCTGTAAGACCATCTTGGTACCTGCAAACCCCATAACATAGGCAAACAGGAGTGTCCAGAACAGCTTATTGCTTTCGTTATAGCGAGCTATTCCGAAAATCAAAGCAATTCCAAGCAAGAACCAGAGTAGGATCATAATTTTAGATTTTTAATGATTTTTTGATTTTGCGTCGTGTCCTTGATAACATTGACTTTATAGTTCCAGTTGGGACATTCAGCTTCTTACTAATCTGTTCTACAGTCATATTATTCACATAGAATAGTTTTAAAACCTTACAAGTGGTTTCTGGAAACTTGTTGAACTCAGATAGTATTTGTTCGTACGTCATATGATTGACTAGATCATCTTCTGTAGAACTACTTGATTCTTCTGATGACAGTCTATCGTCAGAATCACCAAGTACTGTACTTTTGTTCTTCATTTCTCGCAAATAATCAATTGCAGTTCGATTAGTTAGTATTCTCAGCCAGCCTCCAAAGGAGTCATATGCTGTGAACATTGAGAGTTTATCGTGTACTTTAAGGAATACAATGTTTGTAACATCTTTCGCTTCATCCATATCTTTGATATATTGGAAAAGTAGATTATCTACAAATCCTTTATACCTATGGAATAGTACACTGAAAGCAGATTCATCACCTGCTTGCGCTCTTTTGATTATCCCAACCTCTTCTGGTTTTATCCTTGGAGATTTCATAATCAAACAAATTAGTTAAAGTTAACGATTGAGTACACTACCGAGTGGTTATTAACCTCTTACGAGATGTAACGGACACTAGCCGTATAGCACGCCAGGATGGATTTAAACCATCGACCTCCCTCATTTGGCTTGAGGGCGCTCTGTCACTGAGCTACTGACGTTGTCCTGTCGGACAATTCTGCTATGTGCGAATATGGTATCATTCTGTATCTTCTGCATGCTCCACTGCCACATAGCATAGTGTTTTGTTTATACCGATGCCGCTTTTTTGTTGTGACGATAATTGCGTTTACACTTTTTTGAACACCACTTTGCGTTCTTGTCTACGTGTTTGAATGTTTTTCCGCAACCACGGCATACACAATCAAATGTTGGCTAGTAATAAGAGTGATTTAGAGCTTTATCTTCATAATGACGAGTATTCTTTATTTTCAGAATCGTCAATTCGTCTTCTGTCAATGCAGTTTTTGCTGAATTTACATCCTTGTTCATTACCACCAAGAAGGCATCATCCTTGTATTGCACAAGAACATGCTCAATTTTGCGCCGTTTCAGACTTTCTGAAGCTTTTGTAACATGCGCTACTTTAATTTTCTTTGCCGTTTTTTGATAAATTTAATCGGTTATTTTGCAAAATTGCATAGTGAGGTAGGCGCGGTTCGAACACGCAGGTCTCTTGGTTTTACCAATAGCACCTATACCTATCTACCTCTTCCCTACCACCTAGTCTAGACTCGTTGGTGGTATTGTCAGGCAGCTCAAAGCACTTTAAGTCCTATTAGGGAATAGCGCCCTGCTGGAATACGAATCCAGATTACGTTTTCAGGGCTAAAAAGGTAAATCCTCAGTATATATCTTACCAAGAATCTCCCTTATACGCGATGTCATCCGTTGATGATATTCTATTGCCATTTCTTTTGTGAGCATTCCTTCATCTACCTGCTTGTTAAGCATATTAGTAGCAATACGTAATCGAACTCCAATCCACTGTGCTTCTGATGAGTTTTTAACTCGCGGTAATTCGAATAGTATTTTTTGGTTTACCCACTTAAGAATGTCTATTATATTTGGCTTTAGTATATACAACGGTTCATCTTTCGGTCCAGCAAGTAACAATCTTGTATAATTGCTACCTGCACATTTTTGAAGATTCTGAATTTGTTCAGACATCTTCATATTAGTATTGGAAAATACACTAAACATATTCTTTTAAATGTTACCTTCAAAACATTTGATTAAAAAGTCTACAAGTTTATCTACATAAGTATATTTAGCTTGTTTTTCTTCTTCTGTTGCATCATTATCCGGTAACAGTGGTTTTAGCCATTTTATGATGATTTCAACTTTAATTTGTTGTTCATCTTTACCAGACTGTTTAGAGATATTATACATATTTTCTATATATGCATAATTTTTAGTAAACCACCAAACCCAAGAAGATATTCGTTTCCATTGTTGTTCTTCTTCTTTGGTAAGATTTTCCCAATCTATACTTTTATCAAAATCAAAATTTCTAAAGTATTTAGCAATTCCAAGAGTTATGCGTGTAGCATGGTTTCTTTCATTGTTATCTACATAGATTCTTATAAAATTTTGATAAGCATGTTCAACCCATCGCTCTTTTGATTTTTGCCATTTGAGCGCATAGTTTACTATTGTAGGACATCTATCACGTAGCATGCCTTTATATCCAGTTGATTTTTTCATTTTACATAAATTTTGTTGGGATACGAGGATTTGAACCTCGAAACTCAGCTCCAAAAACTGATGTGTTACCATTACACCATATCCCATTATGCTAGTCGCTACTATTATTCACGATTGGTAACCATCACTAAACGGCCTTCACAGGCGGAGTGAGTGTGGGAGTCGAACCCACTAGGACCTAACAAGGATGTCAAGCCGTTGCATCCCCTCACTCTTTTCATAGGCACTTAGGTAGCCTATACACCGACTTCACGCTGCCTCCTTGAGACCCGTGTAGTCAACAACGTTATTGTTGCCAGTTATGTATATCAGAGCGCTTGTCTTTCGACTGTCTTACTTTCTTGTGCAATCAAAACCAATTCATCCCCGTTTATATATTATTGGTGGAGATGCGCTGATTCGAACAGCGGTCTTGCACATTATCCTGGGACACGCTAAGATTCTTTTGTGAGTGTCTTGATGATCAGTCAAAACATTCGATTTAAGGCCGTTTTAAGCCGTTCTAAGCCATTTTCTAGACTCTCGTGGGTAGCTAATCCACTTAAGCTTTAAAAACGCTTAGAAAGGCTTTATTTTTGCCTTAAACAAGGGTGATACGATTGTCTACTACTGGCTCTAGGCTCTCAATAGGTCGTATCTGCATTCTTGAAATCATTGTGCACTGGACTTATACCAGTGGGCTCAAGGCTCTCCACAAATCGTTGATTTTGATCAAATGACTTCATATTATAACCCGTGAAGTCGGGTTTTATCACCCCATAGCATTGGCTCCAGGCTCGAGCTATGTGTAGTTATTTCTACATTTAGAGGCCGCGAGTGTCGATACATTAATAACTCGATGAACTGTCCTGTATGGTGCAATACCGAGGAAACTGCATACTGTTATTCTCTCATAACGTAGTCTGCATTCTCTTTTGGTGTGAGATATTGGCTCAAGGCTCGAATCTCACGGATGATAGTGCTCACTTAACTGTTTCCAGTCACAGTTGCTTACCAGCGAGAACCACTTTCAGCACCGTTGCTCGTGATAACACGGGCAGCGTACTGCCAGTCGTCGCGCCAGTACTCCCCAGCGGCCTTCTTGATGACCAGCATATCCTCCTTGTACTGCTTCTCGATCTTGTCCTGGCGCTCACGGAGGTTCTTCTGGAGCTTCTCCAGGCCATCGTCGAACTCGTTGTAGTCAATAATGGCGGGCACGTTGTCACCAGCTTTAAACGTCTTCTCGACGCGGGTGATCTTACCATCTTTGCCTACTTCAGGAATCTGCAGAATGAGTGTACCGGCCTTTACGTCGACCTTTTCGAGCTGCAGGACGTCGTCCTCAGTCCTGGCGGCGAATTCACCAATGATCTGCTCAGTGGCATCGAAGCCAGTGAGGAATCGCATAAGTCGGCCCTGCTGACGGGTGTTGTACAGTGCCAGATCGTCCATAGCGCGCATCTTCTTCAGCTCCACCATACCGGAGTCAAACTTGAATCCGATGAAGATGATGCGACGATTGGTCTCGCGCACAATCTTCTCGTCCTTCTCTTTCTGGTTCTTCTCGTCCATAAGCTTCTTCAGCTCGGGAGTCAGGATGTTGCCGGCCTTACGCTGGTCTACGATGTTCTCGGGGGTAATTGCTACGGGAGTAGC
>ERZ842401.3138-NODE-3138-length-20932-cov-19.036212_pt1 | contig 20932 bp, 23 predicted proteins | sample MGYA00521270_ERZ842401 | MGnify/ENA primary metagenome ERZ842401 (study PRJEB31892, sample SAMEA3878208) | bioreactor metagenome | biome: Moose rumen | place: Sweden | collected 2011-10 | study: EMG produced TPA metagenomics assembly of the PRJEB12797 data set...
AAAAAAAGATTTTGATTTTATTCTATCGCACAACCGCATTATTTTCCAATTTTTTAAGCATTTTTCGTACAAAAGCAAAAGCCACAATCGCGCTCGTAAGCCCCGTGAGCGAATTTGAAATCAACATCGCAATTCCTACGGCTTCAATGCCGATATTCATTCTCATCATAATAAACAAGCTCGGTATGCGATAGATAAACAATCTCACCATATTCAGCACCATAGAAATCTTTGTTTTTCCGAATCCATAGAGCAAGCCCATCACGCTCGTATTCATCGAAACCAAAATCGCGTCCAATCGCTCGTAACTGTAGATTTTTCGCACTTCGTCGGCAAAAACGGGGTCGCCTTTCGCAAATAACTCGATGATTTGCTCTTTGAATACGCCCGTCAAAATAAAAATGGCGCAAGAAAGCACAAGATTTATCAAAAACACGCGATAAAACGCCCCTAACGCCCTTTTTACGTTCTTTGCGCCCAAATTTTGGCTGATTATCGCCGTTTCCGCCTCTTGAAAGCCAGAGGGTGGATTTGTCGAAAGCCCGCCGAGCCGATTCGACACCCCAAGCGCGCCGACAACCGTGCTTCCGTAGAATGCGCACATTGAATTGACTAAAACTTTTCCAAACGAAAAGACAAACTTTTCCAAAAACACAGGCAGAGCCAAACTCGTAAGCGGAAAGAGAAAATCTTTCTTGAAACGGCACGCTTTTATGGAAATCTGAAACGGATTTTTCTTTGAAGTGAGGTTGATGAGCGCGATAATCGTCAAAAACCCCTGCGCGCAAATCGTTGAAATCGGCAGCATAAACATATTGCCGTGCAGAACTTTGACGAAAAAGATATTCATCGATGTTTTTATCGACAGCACGCACATATTGTATAGAAAAATCTTTTTCGTGTTTCCGCGGCTTTTTTCTATCGAAATATACACCGTGTTGATAAACAGAAAAATCAAGCCAATCATTTCAAGGATAAAATACGGCACGCCCTCTTTCAATAAATCCTCTGGCATACGCATAAAGCGCAAAAAGGGTTCGGCAAACGGAATAACAAGAGCTAAAATCGCGCCGCCGATGAAAAGAACCAAAAAAAACAGCGTGCTTATTTTCTCTCTCACCGCCCTCATATCGCCAGAGCCGAAAGAGCGGGAAATGATGATGCCGCCGCCAAGCGCAAGACCTGATGTCAAGGCAGTAAGCATAGAATGGATTTGCGAGATAAAAGACACCGTCGAAATGACAGAAGAGCTCATATTCGCCGCAATCAGAGTATCGATAAACTGAAAAATCTGGCTTAAAGAGCTATAAAACACCAACGGCAGCGCAATCGAGAAAATCACACGATACGGATTTCCATTCAAGATAAAATCGCGCCGTTCCAATTCCTTTTCAATGTTCGATTTATTTTTGTTCACTTCCATAGCAAAAATAATAGTTTTTCTCAAAAGAAAAATCTGTACATTTTTTGTTTTTTTGCTATACTTTTGTTCAGATATTGCACGCGAGAGCTAGAACGATGGAAGAAAAAGCAGATTTACAGAATTATCGTTTAACACACACCGACGCAGGATTTCAGGTGATAAAAAAATCGAAAACGCTCACAAATCCCTCTCGGCACTTTCATTCGTATTGGGAATTGATGTATATTTTTTCGGGCAAGCGCAAATTTTTTCTTTCTGACCGCGTTTTCAACGTAACCTCAGGCGCGCTCATCTGTATTTCGCCCTACACTCTGCACCGCGCGTTTAACATCAGCGAAGAGAATTGCAAGCTCTTCAATATCTATTTCGACGACCTCGACGACCCGTATTATAAAAGCGTATTGCCCCTCGTCGAAAAATGCGCGCCCTACGTTGTCATTCCGCTTGCACTGCGGGAAAAAATCGAGGCGATGTTTGAAACGTGCGGAAAAGAGCTGTTAGAAGGCGGTTTTGCCTCAAAAATCATGGCGCGCGCAATGTTATCGCAAATCCTCGTGCTTGCCGCCCGTGAATCTATTTTAGCCTCCGAAAATCCGCTTTCTCACCCCATAATAATTCCAAGCGAGATGAACGAAAAAATTTCTAGCGTGCTCGATTATCTCAATGTACACTTTGCCGAAATCACAACGACGCTTGAAGCTACAGCGGAGCATTTTGGATTGACAAAAAGCCATTTATCGCGCACATTCAAGAGCGAAACGCATTTTTCGTTTGTGGAGTACGTTAACAATTTGAGAATCCGAAAAAGCCTTGAACTTTTGAAGATGAGCGATAAAAGCGTTTTAGAAATCAGCGAAGAATGCGGTTTTGGCTCACAAACACAATTCGGACGCGTCTTCAAAGAAATCGTCGGCACGTCCGCCCTCCAATACCGCAAGAAATTTTTTTTTGAAAATAAAACTGCTTTTATAAAAGAGGCTGTACCTTAAAAAAATCGCTAGGACAATAACAACTGCCCTAGCCGTATAAATTTCGCGATTAAAGGCGCGATATCCTTATAATCATACTATACAACACATTATTTCACTTGTCAGCATCAATAAAAACTAAATCTACAATTTATATTGTACACACTTTTCCTCAAGCAATTTAAAATCATTACATCGTTGCGAAAGTTTCGATTTTCCGTCGTTTGTCAATTTGTGTTCATACACTTTCTGCGCATTTTTCACAATCATCTCGCTTTTTTGCTTCAAAATACGAAATTCCTCTTGCAAGAGCTTTCTATAATAAACATCTTTTTCTGCATTGATTGTGATATGATTGTACAACGTTTTTGGGGCAGGAAACATATTATTTAAGTTAATGACTGCATAATTTCCCAACTTTATAAAATCAAGCGTTTCCGAAAGTTTTTTATGCTTTTCCTTAAAAGAAGACAAAGGCGCAAAATAATCAAAGCCGTTTATTTTCAAAATTATACCAACATATTTTCTCGAAAAATTCTGAGTGATTTTTTTATTATGAAATAAATGTGGCTCAAAGCCCGACAAATATTCGATATACTTAGAATCAATTTCAAAAAAATCTAATTCGTCCATAGACAAAAATCGCTAGGACAATAACAACTGCCCTAGCCGTATAAATTTCGCGATTAAAGGCGCGATGTCCTTATAATCATACTATACAACACATTACTTCACTTGTCAATCTTTTTTTTCTCACCTTTTCCCCTCGCCATACAGAAAGTGAGAGTTTTAGAACGTATGTTCTTACAAAACAGCCCGCGGCTGTCAGAATTTTGCGCCGAAAGAGAATGAATAGCCCCAAAATTTCTCGGTTGCGTTGTAGGAAACGCCGAACGAGAGCGCAGGGAACGCGATTTTTTTCAAATACGTCTTCATTCCCGCTTCAAATCCCTGATTAAACTTTTTCTCATCGTCAAAATTCACAAATCCCGCCGCTTCATATAAGCCATACAGCGAAAACGTCGCGTATTTCCCCTGTGTAAACGCCCATTCCAATCCCGCAGAGCCGCCGCCAAGGCGTGCCGAAGAAAAATTGTCCGCCAAAATCGAAACGCTCGCCGCACTCTCTCCCGAATAGCTCGTAATATCCTCGTCCCAGCCGTACACGCCGCTTAACGAAACAATTATGCGCAGTGTGTCGATAATCGGCTGCTCAAAAACCGCCTTTGCACTCACATTTTTGCCCGTTTGCGTTGTGCCGTCGTAGTAATCGGCAAAGATGAGCGCACCTGAAACGCCAATCGACTTCTGAGAAACAAAAACGCCGTTCCAATCGCTTCGGCCGAGGGCAAGAGAAACATTCGGCGTGATTTTTCGCACTCGGTCAACTCCGATAGAGCCGAAATCGTCTTTTTCGTCCGCGTTAAAATAAGAAGCCGAACAGCCCGCGCTCATCGACAGATATTTATTGAACTTTTCCATAATCGACGCGCCGAAAGAGTAGCCGAAACGCTTGTATTCAAACAGCCGCTCTTCAATTTCGCTGTCGATTTTGCTCTCGCCGCGCGAAACGGTCGCCGAAACGCTGAAACCAGGGTGAGAAATGTCTTTTGCCTGCACCGAAAAACTGCCCATCGCAAAAAGCGAAGTCATTGACCACAATCCGCCGACCATAAACGAATCTTGCTCGCCCAAAGCGTTCGTATCAAGCACAAACGCGCCCGCCATAAAGCTCCCGTTCGACGCGGCGACAATCGGAACGGGCAAAAAAGACATTTTCTCCTTTACCGCGACCGCAACGCTCCCCGTTTCCTCGTCAACACTGATTTCCATTTCCTCAAACAGCTGCAGCTGCTGCAACGTGCTTTCCAGTTCGCTCTTCGTTTCCTCAGTCATCTCTTTGCCGTAAAAATCCTTTAGCACGCGCTCTAGGTATTTCGCCTTTGTCTTTTTCAGCCCTGTAAACTGAATCTCCGTAATCTCCGATGCAAAAGCGCAGAGCAGAGAGCTAAAAAATAAAGCAATGATGAGAAAAAATTTGCAAAACGATTTCATACAAAAGAAAGTAGCGTAAATCTAAAAAATTTTCAATCACTTTTTTTGCAACAAATTTTTTTTAACATGCGTTGATGAGCTCTTTTCACTTTTTTTCTCGCCATCAATCTGCATTTATGAGCAATTTTCATTTTTTAGGGCGCATCAATCTGCATTTATGGCGAGTTTTCACTTTTTAGGGCTCATCAATCTGCATTTATGGCGAGTTTTCACTTTTTAGGGCTCTTCAATCTGCATTTATGGCGAGTTTTCATTTTTTAGGGCTCATCAATCTGCATTTATGGCGATTTTTCATTTTTTAGGGCGCATCAACGCAGATTGATGACCTCTTTTCACTTTTTTGGAACGTTTTAATATTAGACCTGTTCGGAAACTAAAAACTTTTGCTGTAGCAAGGGGCTTAAGCCCCTTGTCAAAACTATATTATCGAACAGGTATATTCTTTAATCGCCGTAATGACCTCGACATGTTACAATCATAATTTGATTATCAAAGAATTTGTATACAAGGCGATTTGCATCATCTATTCTGCGGCTGTATTGCCCTTGCTCGTGCTTTAAATGTTCACTCTTTCCCTCGCCTTGCAAAACACCATCTCTTTCTATGCTTTTTAATAGTTTATTTATCTTTTGGACGACCTTTTTATCTGTCAGTTGCCAATAAAGATAATCTTGCCAACCTTCTTCGGAAAAGGAAATCGTACTCATTTTTCCATAGCCTCAAGTTCAGCCATTGTCTTTACAACAACTCTTCCCTCTCGAATATCCTCTTCTGCTTTCCACAGCTTTTCAAGATATGCAATGTTGTTCCGCGCTTTTTCCAAATCCTTAAACTCTTCTTCTGAAAGAAGCACGAAATTTTGTTTCTTTTCATTTCCAAGCTGCACAGCTTTTCCAGATAACGCCATATCAAAATATTTTTCGTCAATGCAGTTGTTTTTAATTTGTGCAGTTGTCATCATAGGCAAAACCTCCAACATATATTTTACATTATGACTTTTGCGCTGTCAATTTTGATTGAGGATTTCGCTCCCATTTGCCTGAAAGATAGTAGAGCCAGTATAGAAGGCTTGTTACGCTCCATGTGATTGGATAGCTGAGCTCAACCGTTACAAACTCCTTCTTTATCGGCACTGCGATAACTATCCACAGCACGCGAAGCACGCAAATGCCGAATATCGAAATCAACATCGGCACAAACGTAACGCCGCAGCCCTCTATCACGCCCGATAAGATTTCGATTGACACGAAAGTGATGTATGTCGGAGCTAAAAAGCGCAGCATCGCCACTCCTTCGCGAATTACGTCGTCGTCGGTCGTGAAAATCGTGTAGAGCGGGCGGCAAAAAGCGCAGAAAAACACCGTGAGCGCAATCGTTGTCGTCATCGCCATCAACATCGTGATTTTCATGCTCTTTTTCACTCTGTCCATCTTGCCAGCTCCGAAGTTTTGCCCTGCAAACGTCGTTACCGAAATGCCGAACGCGCTCACTATCATCCAAAAGAACACGTCGAGCTTGCCATACGCTGCCCACGCCGCGATTGAGGTTGTTCCAAAGGAGTTAATCGAGGTTTGAATGATGATGTTTGAAATCGTGTACATTGACGACTGCAAGCCGCGCGGGAAGCCCAAAGCAAGCATTTTTTTCAGGATATGCGGCGTTAAGGAAAGCTCTTTGAAGCGCAAACGGTACCATTCTTCGCTTCTGGCGAGGTGAGAGCACACAAAAATCATCGAAAATGTTTCTGAAATCACCGTTGCCCACGCCGCGCCTGCAATTCCGAGACGAAAGGCGACGACAAAGAGCAAATCGAGCGCGATATTGACGAAGCAGCTTGCGATGAGAATATAGAGCGGCGTTTTTGAATCTCCGACGGCGCGCAAAATGCCAGAACCCATATTGTAGACAAAAAGCGGTATCATTCCTGCAAAATAAATGCGCAAATATTCTTCTGAAAAGCTCATTATCTCTTCAGGCGTGTTCATCAAGCGTAAAGCGAGGCGAGTGGTCGAAAAGCCTAAGAGCATGATGATGAATCCGCCGATTAAAGAGAGCATAAAAGAGGTATGCACGGCGTTTTGCGTGTCTTTTTCCCGCTTTGCGCCGAAAAATTGGCTGACGATAACGGTCGCGCCAGAGGATAAGCCGACGAAAAAGCCGACCAAGAGATTTACATACACCGCAACGCCGCCGCCGACTGCCGCGAGGGCTTCTTTTCCCACAACGCGCCCGACGACAACCGCATCAACCGTGTTATACAGCTGTTGAAAGAATGTGCCGAATAAAATAGGAAAGAAAAAAGATAAAATTGCCTTCCAAATTATGCCTTCTGTTATTGATGTTTTCATAAGAATGTACTATACCATATAGCAATTTTCTAGTACACAGATACGGCGCGCTTTTTTTAAGATACCGTCTTTTTAGAAAAAAAGAGTAGCAGCGCAGCGTATTTTGTGATATATTATAGAAGATACACAGCTTTTTGATGTGTGGGGGGAAATATGACAAAGAAAGAGCAACAGCTTTTAATCGATTTGAAAAAACAAGCAAGCGATGATTTTTTGGATATGCTCAATTCCGATTTAGGAAAGGTTACCGAAGAGCAGAAGTTTTGTTCGAGCGATGAGTGGTTTTTATTGGGCAAAAAGTATTACGAAAAAATAAAAGGAGAGCGCGCGGCGGACAAATATAATGCTGAAATGGTGCGGCGGTGCTTTACGCTGGCGGCTCTGTCGGGAAAGAGCAAATATCAAAAATTATTGTCGGATTGCTATTTTAACGGCTTGTTCGGCAAGGGCGAAAAGTACGACGAAGAGGGAATGTACTATTTAGAGCTTGCCGCAGACATCGACGATGCGCCAGAGCTGTATACAAATATGGCTTTAAGATACCTTTACGGCAAAGGGGTGGCAAAAGATTCGCTCAAAGCGTTCCATTTGTTCAAAGTCGCCGCGGATATTGGCAAAGACGGAGTTGCCGCGCGGTATGTGGGCGAATATTACGACGGGACGATTGAAGAGGAAAGCATAAAGGAAAGCCAAAAAGACGCATGCGAATATTACAAGCTCAGCGCGGAACAAGGCGATTCTTACGGGCAGTGCCTTTACGGAAAGGAGCTGTATTCGGGGAAAAACGTGCCGCAGGATTACGACAAGGCATTTGAGTTTTTCACAAAATCCGCAGAGCAGAACGACCCGAACGGTATTTTTATGCAAGCGCAGTGCATTTGGTTCGGCTTCGGCGTTAATGAAGACAAACAGAGGGCGTTTGAGCTTTTTAAGAAAGCAGCAGAGCTAGGTTCGGCGCAAGGGGCGTTAGACGCAGGAAAAGCGTTGTATTTAGGAGAGGGCACGCAGAAAAATGTGGAGCAGGCACTCGTTTATTTTGAGAAATCTGCGGCGGGCGGCATTGCGGAAGCGAAAGACGCTATAGAGATTTGCAGAAAGGAGATTGAGCAATGATTGAAAACATTACGATACCGATTTTTGAGCCGACTGACGGCGACGATATGGAAGACAAAGCGAGATGTATGTTTTTAGCCGATTTGTACGCCGCGATTTTAATCAGTATCATCAAAAAAGATGATAATACGCTCGACAATGCAATTCACGCGCTCGAATTTGAAGCGGATAACGGCGACCGATTGGCGAAATACTATTTAGGCTTTGCTTATTTCCACCATTATGCAGACGTTGAGTACAAAGAGTGGGGAGTTGAGATGTTAATAGAAGCGTTGGAGGCAGGTTCTGACGGATATTACATCGATATGATTGATTGCATACGATTGGGGCAGTATGTGAAGCAAAACGAGCGAAAAGCGGCGCATTTGTATCGCGTTTTAGCGCAGAGAGGAAATGCAGAAGCGATGTTTCGGCTTGCGTATTGCTACGAGTGCGGCATTGGCTTGAAAAAAAATGCGGAAAAGGCCGAAAAATACTACAAAAAGGCCGACGAACTCGGTTCATTAGACGCAAAAGCAAAGCTCACAAGCGATGATGTGGGGCAAATCCACGGCGGAAAGACGCAGAAATGGCGTTTCAGGCTGAAAAATGTCCCTGTGTATATCGGTATATAAATTTATAGAAAAATATGCCTTGACTTTCGTTAAGATTGCAGTTATATTTTTTATAGGGTCAAGAGTGCTGCCTTTTTTGCGGTGCGTCGAGGTTTTCTCGCTTGGCTCTCTTTTTTTCTTTGTGGTGATTTATGTATCTTTTATATGCAGATGATTCAGGAGTTTCTTCCGACCCGAATGTAAAATACAGCGTTCTTGCAGGTTTTGCAACTTTTGAAAATCAAACATTTTGGATTCAAAATGCCGTAAACGAAATAATGAAAGCTCATATCGGCAGAGCTGATTTAGAATTGCACGCAAGCCCCATTAAATTATCTTAGGCAATTTATTTTATTTGGCGCAGTGATTGATAATGCGATAGAAGATGTTCCCGAAGAATTATTTTCACAAATTACAAGCAGATTTGACAAATTTTTGAAGCGAAAGTTCTTGAAACATGATGAATCTGCAAGAGGGTTAGCGATTTTTGATAAGTTGAAAATGGAAAATAAATATCAAAATTGGTCTCGGATTTATCAAACATTGGGAAATAGGTGGAATGAAAAACTGAATAACTTTGCAGAAGTTCCGCTGTTTTTGGACTCGTCTATATCACGGGGGATACAAGTAGCGGATTTAATTGCATTTTCGCTTTTCCGCGCTTTTGAATACGGCGATAACAACTATTACGACATAATCAAGGACTGTTTTGATAAAGATAAAACGCATCAACACGGGCTTTATGTGCTAGAAACAAGTAAGTAAGCAATACTTGACAGTATAGATATTTTGCAGTATATTTCTCTTCAGTTGTTACTATAAAAAGATACAACTGAGGAGTTTTTTTATGTCAGTGGGAAGAAAATTTTTTGTTTCGGCGGTAATTGCTTTTTTAGCCGCGCACAGTTTAATGGCGGACACGGTCAAGATTGGAATTGCGAAAATCGTGCAGCACGAGGCTCTTGACAGCGTGGAAAAAGGTATCACCGACGTTTTGAATGAGTATGCAAAAGCGAATAATGTAGAAATCAGCTTTGATTTACAGAATGCAAACGGCGATGTCAACACTGCAAGCCAGATTGCGACGAAATTCAAAGGCGAAAAGGTTGATGTGGCTGTGGGAATTGCGACTCCGATTGCGGTAGCGTTGGCAACGGCGATGAAAGACACTCCTATTGTGTTTGGAACGGTTACCGACCCTGTTGCAGCACGTTTAACAGACGATAAAACGCACGGCAAAGGAAACGTTACTGGTATGAGCGACGAGATTCCGACGGTTGAGCATATTGCGATGTTTAAGGAAATCGCAGGTATCAAAAAACTCGGCTATATCTACACTTCAAACGAAGCAAATTCGATGAGCGCGCTTAAATTGGTGGAAGAAGGCTGCAAAAAAGCAGGCATTAAGCTCGTAACGCAGTCAATCTCGAACTCGAACGAGGTGAAACAGGCTGCGGAGGCTATTGTTCGCCGCGTTGACGGGCTGTATTTGTCTACGGACAACACAATTTTCTCTGCGCTTCCTGCCGTCAAGAAGGTTTTTAACAAAGCAAAAAAGCCGATTTTCTCAGGCGATGTTACGGGGGCGATGTCGGGCGGCATTTTTATGGCAAGCGGCTTTAATTACTACAAAGCAGGGCGTGCAACGGGCGAAATCGTGGTAAGAATACTCAACGGCGAAAAACCAGCGGATATTCCTGTGCGCTATATGACAGATTCAAGCGACAGCGATTTGCTTTTCGATGTGGACGCGGCAAAAGCGTGCAAGATTGCTATTCCTGAAAAGTATTTGAAGAGTGCAAATATGATTTTTGAGGGCGGCAAGCTCACAAAGAAATAATACGCAGACCACGCAGCTATTTTCAAGTGTCATAGGTTGGTAGAAAAGAATGATTGAGGGAATGCTCATTGAAGGGCTGATTTTTGGAATAATGGTGTTAGGTGTGTTTTCAACATACCGTGTTTTGAACTTTTGCGATATGACGGTGGACGGAAGTTTCCCGCTTGGCGCGAGTGTAATGGCGGTTTTGCTTGTGAATGGAGTGAATCCTGTTTTGGCACTCGCAGCAGTTATTCTTTCGGGAGTGATTGCGGGATTGTGTACGACGTTTATTTACACAAAGTTCAAGATTCCTGATTTGTTATCTGGCATTTTGATGATGACAATGCTTTATTCTGTAAATCTTCGCATTATGGGAAAAGCGAACATCTCGCTTTATGACGTAAATACGATATTTTCAGGCTCTTTCGCTTCCCTCTTTCCTGACGAATGGGGCGCAGTAGTGATAATGCTGATTTTCGCTCTTGTTATCAAGGCGGCTCTCGATTTGTTTTATCATACCGATATGGGCTTGACGATGGGAGCTCTCGGATCGAATGAACAGATGGTGATTTCGCAGGGAGTGAACCCGACGACTCTTCGCGGCATTGGAATCTGCATGGGAAATGCGTTCGCTTCTCTTTCTGGCGCATTATACGCAATGTATCAAGGATTTGCAGACGTGGGAAGCGGAAGCGGCGTTGTTGTGTCGGGATTGGCTTCGCTAATGCTCGGTGAGTTCATCTTGAAGTCGAATAAAATCGCTTTGCAAACGTTGAGAGTGCTTATCGGCTCTATCGTGTACCGTGCGCTGATGTATATCGCGAGAAATTACGGCTGGGCGGTTGGTATGAGAGCAGACGACCTTAAATTGATTACAGGAATTTTAATCATTCTCTGTCTTGCGCTCTCTCGAACGAACCTAAAGAAATTTGCAAAAAGGAAGTAAAAAATGCTCACGCTCAAAGACATAAACATCACATTTAACGCTGGCACTCCAGACGAAAACCACGCACTCACCGACATAAACCTACAAATACATCAAGGCGACTTTATCACCGTGATTGGCTCAAACGGGGCTGGCAAATCCACGCTTTACAACATCATTGCAGGCACATTGAGAGCGACGAGCGGTCATATTTACCTCTCCGACGACGGGCGGGAAAAAGAAATCACTGATGACAAGGAATACAAAAGAGCTTTGTACATCGGGCGCATATTTCAAAATCCATTGCTTGGCACAGCAGGAAAAATGACGCTTGAAGACAATATGATGATTTGTTCAAAAAAGGGATTTAAGGCTCTTCGCATTAGCTTAAATGCAAAAACAAGGGCGTATTTTAAGGAACAAGTCGCAAAACTGGGTATGGGGCTAGAAAATAGACTCGGCGACAATGTGGAGTTGTTTTCAGGGGGGCAAAGACAGGCGTTAACGCTGTTGATGGCGGTGATGTCAAAGCCGAATTTGCTTTTGCTCGACGAACATACGGCGGCATTAGACCCAGCGAATGCAGACGCAGTTATGAAGCTGACGATGCAATTCGCAAAGGAATATAATCTCACAGTGATGATGATTACTCACAATATGAATCACGCACTAGAATACGGAAATCGCCTTTTGATGATGGATAGCGGCAGAATTTTAATGGACATCGGAGAAGATGAAAAGAAACAGCTTACTCTCGATGCCCTCGTAAAGAAATTCCGCGAAATTAAGAAACAAGATTTATCTAACGACCAGATGTTGCTTCAGTGCGATACTGTGCGTTGACTTCTGCTAAGACTGCCGTTCCGCCCTGCCTATTCCACTGGTCGAACGCAGTCTGCAAGCCCTCTTCGTTGATTTCTCCGCAAATATATTTTGTTCTCGCCTCCGAAAGTATCTTATCAAGCACTGCGCCTTTTTCGGCATACGTCGGAGAGTTCGATAAATACGCCAATGCGGGATTAAACACTGCATATTTTTCATTTTCTGCAATCACTTCGATTTCTTTCAGCTTTCTTTCGTTTTGTTTAACCGCAGGACGCGCCATATTCAAAGAATGTGGAATATATGCCGTCGCTTGATTCAGAGCCGAATATGAATGTGCGTCTGCATTTTTATCGCTCACAATAAATCCGCCTTCGATTCGATAATGCACATCTTTTAATCCGTAACTTCCCAAGATAATCATTTCGTCATCGCACATTTTATCGAGGTAATGCAGACAAAGTTCGGCTTGCTCCTTTGTTTCAGCCCCTTTTGTAACGATGAGAAAGCCGTTATAGCCTGCAGTTGCAAGGGTTTTCTCGTTAATCGCGCCGACCAACGTCATAGAAGCATTTTTCAGCGGGTCAACAACGCTTTGCACATGGTCATTGACAAATCCGTCCCAAATGCGCCTGCCGCCGTCCATCACGTCGATATAAACGCCCGCATAGCCTTTTCTCACTTGATTTTGCCACGATTTTGTATCGCGATTCGTCCAATCAGCACTCATCAAGCCTTCTTCATAGATACGGCGAAGCCAATCGAGAGCGTCTTTGTATTCTGCGGTTTGATGAATGGGGATAATGCTACCTTTTTGCTCAACCCACGCATTTCCAGCACCGAACCACGTTTGTATTACGTCAAACGGACCTGTATAGCTGCACATTGCGAGCCCTGTTGTATCGTCAATTCCGTTTCCGTCAGGGTCGCCGTAGGTAAAGGCATACATCATATTATAGATGTCTTCAGGTGTTTCAGGCACTCCAAGCCCCAACTTTTCAGCCCAATCCGTGCGATACGAAAGCCCGTTTCGCCCAATGTCGCGCGCCTTATAAATGCCGATGAGATTTCCATTTACTTCAAGACTTCTGCATACATTTTTATTCGCTTTAGACAAATTAGGATATTTCTTTTCGTCCCATATAAACTGATTCAAATCCCACAGTTTGCCATTATGTGCCGCTTCAACAATTTCTTGATTCATATTGTTGATGTGCATAATCATCGGAAGGCGAGAACTTTTCAATGTTTCGCTTACTTTGTCATTATACTTATCAGATTCTACAAATTGAAACGCGACATCAACTCCCGTCCACTCTTTCATATAAGAAAGAACCTTTCCAGAGTCAGAACCTGTCAGCGCCTTCCCGTTATTATCGATAATCATAAAACTTATTGTGTTAGAAGTCTGCAAACTTGATTTCGCTTTTGAACAACCAGAAAAAACAATAATAATTCCGCTCAAAACATAAAAAAATGATAAATGCTTTAAATATGATTTCATAAATCGCAATATTAAACATTTATTGTTTTCTAGGCAATATACTAGCGCAATATTTCTAACACAATAATACAATTTTTCAACTTTTTTGCACTAGAATCTATACAAAAATTGATTATTACTGCATAATGCCGTTTAGACAGGAGTTTTATATGAATCTTAAAAGCCTTAAAACAAAATTGCTCATCATGCTCTTAGCAGTATTGATAATTTCTAATTCTCTCATCGGATTCGCCTCGCAGATGATTTCGCGACGCGTTGTTTCGTCTTCTGTGAACGAAAATCTTTCTAACGTTGCTTCAAAAACCGCTAATGAGATTTACGCCGTGAACCAAAATCAATTCACTATGCTCGAATCCCTTGCAACGCAGCCATTTATAAAAGACGAAACCATTTCTCTTGAAGAAAAGAATAAACAAGTAGGCGCAATCGCTCGGCGCAATATCACGAAATTCAAAAGCGTAAGCTATATCGACAAACAGGGAAACAGCTATTCTCTCGGCGGAAACGCAATCAATCTTTCTCGCGAGGCATTTTTTAGAGATGCGATGAGCGGAAAAACAGTCGTTTCAGACCCGATGACAGACGCAGCTTCTGGGCAAACGATTATATATTACGCAATTCCTGTTTTCAACGCTCACCACGTTCCTCTCGGTGTGCTTGCCGCTGTTACATTCGGCGACTTTCTTTCGCAAACCGTTTCTGTTATGCAAGTGGGAAAAGACTCACACCCGATTGTCGTAAATATGAAAACGGGAGTTATCGTCAGCAAGTTCGAAGGAAAAGCAAAAGCAGAAAACATTCCGCAAGATATTTTAAGCCGTATTCGTTCGGGAGAAAAAGGAAGCGCGTCGTATATAAATAGTGAAGCAAAAAAGAAAATGACGTGCGCATTTCAAAGCGTCGGCGAAAACTGCGATTGGGCTGTTTTTTGCTATGCGCCATACAACGATTATTTCGGAGGCTTGACTCTTCTATCCTATGTTATTCTCATCGTTTTTTCTGTAACTCTTGTCGTGGCGGCAGCGTTCTGCATTATTCTGCTGACAATGAGCCTCAAACCATTGAAAAAGGTTGACACTTCTATTCACGAAATCGCAACAGGAACAGCCGACCTTACGCGCCGTATCAGCGTAAAGACAGAAGACGAAATCGGCTCTGTGGTAAACGGCTTTAATATGTTCGTTGCAAAATTGCAGACGATTATTTCACAAGTCAAGGATTCAAAAGAGATACTCACCGACGCAGGTGATAATCTCGACATCGGCACGCAAGAAACGTCCGCTTCTATCACGCAAATCATCGAAAACATCTCGCGAGTTCATAACGAAGTGTCTATGCAAAGCCAAAGCGTTTCAGAAACAGCAGGGGCTGTAAACGAAATCGCTTCTAATATCGAATCGTTAGAGCGAATGATACAAGGACAAAGCGACGGTGTTGCACAGGCTTCAAGCGCAGTGGAAGAAATGGTCGGCAATATTGCGAGCGTAAACAACAGCGTCGATTTGATGGCGGACAGCTTTTCTCAATTACAAGTTGACGCAGAAAACGGAGCTACAAAGCAAAAGGCAGTGTACGAAAGAATTACGCAGATTGAAGCGCAAAGCGAAATGCTTATGGAAGCGAACAGAACGATTTCAAACATCGCCAGCCAAACGAATATGCTTGCAATGAATGCGGCAATCGAGGCGGCGCACGCAGGAGAGGCAGGAAGAGGCTTTAGCGTGGTTGCAGATGAGATTAGAAACCTGTCTGAAACATCAAGTATGCAGTCAAAGAAGATTGCACAGCAGGTGAAAGCGATAAAAGATTCTATTAACGGCGTTGTTTCGGCAAGTGAAGAATCAAGCGCAGCGTTTACCTCAGTTTCGAGCCGTATCACCGACACAGACCAGCTTGTCAGGCAGATAAAAAGCGCAATGGAAGAGCAAAGGGAAGGCTCAAAGCAGATTATCGACGTGCTTCACACGATGAACGACAGCACTAGCGAAGTTCGCATTGCAAGCCGAGAGATGAGCGAAGGAAACAAGGCGATTTTAGACGAAGTGAAGAATTTGCAAAGCGCGACGGGCGTTATTTTGAACAGTGTAGATGAAATGGCTCGCAGCGCGCAGAGAATTAACGAAACGGGCGAAACGCTTAACGTCATTTCAAGCAAAATGCGCTCATCAATTTCCGACATCGGAAACCAAATCGACCAATTCTCCGTCTAACCGTCGAAGACGGCTTTCTTGTCGAAGACGGCTTTGTAAAAGCATAGGCTGCTTTCTTGTCGCGGACGGCTTTTATTATAAAAAGGTGTTTTTGCAAAAACAGGCTGTGTCTGATTAATCAGGCTGTGCCTGTGTGTATTATGTCACGATTGACTTTATGTACTATTTCGTTTTGAAACTGTACTATTTGCGTCACGATTATAGTACAGTAGACGTCATGTAAATAGTACAATAGACGTGACGCAAATAGTACAGTAGACGTCATGCAAATAGTACAGTAGACGTGACGCAAATAGTACATACAGCGGATTTTCTCACTTTCATACAAAATGCAAGCGATAGACAACTACAATCTATCTTTAGCGCAAGAATAAAAAGAATAAAAAATAGGGGGCAGATATTTTTTCAATCTACCCCCTATATCCGTATCCTATATCATCAACCACACAGCCACAAGCTGTTTTGCACACATAAGTTGTTTTGTAAGAGCCTCAGGCTGCTTTGTATACCACAAGCAATTTTTCAGGCTGTGCCTGTGTCAATCAAGCGTATATGCTTCGCCGTATTTTACAATCGTAACATTCGGATAGCCGTTTTCATTCAGATAATTCTTAAAGAACTCCTGCGAATCTTTTTCGCCGTGTACCATAAAGATACGCTTTAAGCGGCTCGTGTCGATAGAGTTCAGCCACGCAAGGCTTTCGGTGTAGTCGGCGTGCGCAGAAAATGAGTTAATTTGCTCTACGCTCGCTTTCACGCTGTACCAATCGCCCATAATCTTCACTTCTTTGTCGCCATCGCGAATACGCCTACCAAGCGTATTTTCCGCCATATATCCCACGATAAGAATCGTATTATTCGGGTTAGAAATATTGTTCGCCAAATGGTGCAAAATGCGACCAGCTTCACACATACCGTCGGCACTGATGATAACCATCGGACCTTCTTTTTGGTTCAACGCCTTCGATTCTTCCACGCTCGTAACAAAAGACAAATTGCCAAAGCCAAACGGGTTTTTGTGGTGCTGCAAGAACGCATCGTGAACCGCCTCGCTGTAGCACTCTGGGTGAATCTGGAAAATGCTCGTTGCGCTCGTAGACATCGGGCTATCAACATAAATCGGCAAATCAGGGATTTCCTTTTTATCCACAAGCAAATGCAAGTAATACACGATTTCTTGTGTTCGCTCTATCGCAAACGACGGGACGATGATTTTACCTTTCTTCGCCACCGCAGAAAGAACCACATTTTTCAGCTCTTCCATCGCAACAGATTGCTCTTCGTGCTTTCTGTTACCGTAAGTGCTCTCCATAAAAATATAATCAGGCGCAGGCACTTTTACAGACGGGTCGCGAATAATCGGCTTGCCACTTCGACCGAGGTCGCCTGTATAGAGAATGCGAATATCGTCAGCAGGCGCATTAGTAAGCATATTCATCGGCGGACGCGGCTCATTTGTGTAGCCTGCGAGATGATTCCATTGCCGATTGTCTACATCGCGGTCGATTTCGCCAGTGATAGAATTCACTCTCTGCCCCTTCACCGTGATAAGAGCGAACGCAGACCCCAAAATATGCCCCGCGTCAAAGAACTCCAGCTGCACATCAGGCGCGATATACATCTTTCTGTTATATGAGAGCGTAACGATTTGGTTCGCCGCTTTTACGCAGTCTTTTTCGTCAAAGAGTGGCTTCCAGTTAAACTTCTCTCCTTTTTTCTGCGCTTGCTTTTTCAGATATTCCGCGTCGCGCGCCTGTATTCTTGCGCTGTCCATCATAATCAGGTCAGCCAAATCGCGCGTAGCAGGAGTGGCGTAGATATTGCCGTTATAGCCGTTCTTCGTCAAAAGAGGCAAAAGCCCGCAATGGTCATAATGCGCATGAGTTAAAACGACGGCTTCGATTTTGTCTGCTGCAAAATTGAAATTGCGATTTTTCTTATCAGCCTCAGCTCGCTTGCCTTGGAATGCGCCGCAGTCAATCATAAAACTTCTGCCGCTTACTTCAAAGATGTGCTTCGAGCCAGTAACTTCTTGAGCCGCTCCGAGAGAATATGCAGTAATCGCCATAATTCGCCTCCTTTTCTGTGTTGTAGTATACTACTATTTTAACGCAGAATACAAAATCCACAAGGCAAATAACGCATTATAAATAAAAAAGCACTCCCGAAAAATTCTCACAGGAGTGCTTTTTATAGAAAATGCCTAAACGATTACTCGCAGCTGAATGTATGCCCCTGCACCTTCTGCACAAACTCGTAGTCAATCGTGCGGCGCAAGCCTTCTTCTAGCGCAACAGGTGCGACAAAATCCGTCTTTTTGATGTTGCTTCCCACAAAATAGGTGTTCTGGGTGAACTTTTTTACGCGGATTGAGTTGATTGCAAACTTCTTTCGCGTGACAAAGGCAAGCAGGTCAAAGCACAGCCCGCCGCAGTATGCAAGCCAGAAGGGAAAATGAAAAAGCTTGGTCTTAGGCTTCCCCAGAGCCTTGTAGCAGTCAAGCACAAGATGATTCATATCATAAGCGGGCTCATCGCAGTAGTTGTACAGATGCTCGCCAGGCTCGGTGTCGTGGATAAGCTCGTATTCAATAAAAGCCGCCACATTCTCCACATAGTTCATGCTCTTGCGGTTTGTGCCTTTGCCAACCATGGGAAAGCGACCGCTGGCAATCTGGCGGAGAAGATTGTACACGTTACCGCGGTTCTGCTCTCCGAAAATAACAGTAGGGCGAATGATGACAACATTGTTTGCAGAATCTGCCTTGAGCCAGTCACGGAACTTTCCTTCCGCAAGATATTTCGTGCGTCCGTAGTCGTTAAAATAATTGATTTCACCACTTTCGTCCGTTCCCACAGGAGCAAATCCGTAAACTGCAACGCTTGAAGTGAAAATGATTTTCTTAATTCCAAGCTCCGTACAAGCCTTGCAGATATTTTCACTTCCTTGCACATTTACTTCGTCATAGAGAGATTTTGGCGTAACATCATCGCGATGCTCAGCTGCAAGATTGATTACAACATCACTCCCCTTCAAGACTTCCAAAAGCGAGTGCATGGGCATGGCTTTTTTTGCAATCTCGTCCGCCCCGGGAGCCATTGCCTCGTCGGTAAGACTTGCCATGAATTCTGCGCTTTCGCTCGGAGCATTCCGCACATCACACCGAGTCCAAAGTTCGGGATATGTCACGCTTTTTCTCTTGTCCGCGATACGCACGGTATGCCCTGCTGCAAGCAGACGCTTTACAAGGCGGGTTCCAACGAAGCCTGAGCCGCCGATTACTGTTATTGTCATTTTATTTTTTCTCCATTTGTTATTTTGAAAAATTGATTTCTGTTAAACAAAAAGCCTTACACTTTTAGAAGAGAATGAATAATTCTAAGCGAATGATTGACACAGAGTTTATGACAGCCTATTCATTCTTGCTGTCATCAAAGACATAAAAGCAGATTTTTCATTTTCAGATAAGAATGATTCTTTTATTACAGTCAAAAATTTGTCGTTCAATGAAAGCACCTTATTTATCATTTTATAAGCTGCTTTTTCTGGGATTTTACAGTTTTTTGCAAATATAATGAAATCACTTTCCTTTATATTTGTTTTCTTGCCGTTCATTGTTAATGCAAATTCTTCCGTATCTTCCGGCATTATAATATTTACAGGAAGCAAATCATAAGCAGGTGAAAGCACAAATTTTCTTGATTTAGCCCCAGTTTCAATTAAAGAGAAATTCTTTAAATGCATATCTGAATTTCCTGTAACAAAACAGAAAACCAATCTATAAAAAAGCTCAGCAATATCTAATCCTGCATTAGAGGAAAATTGCGATATAATTTTAGCACAGCGTTCATAAGACGATTTATATTTTTCCTCAGTCAATCTCTCTGACAACTGGCAAAAATCTTCCATTGCAAACAGCTCTGTCCCAGATTTTGACGAAAGTCTGTCTATTCGCTTTGTAATATATGCAAATTCGTCCTGCAGTTTTACAAGTGCATTCGGTACCGTTTTTATTCCTGCAACTTTTGCAAGCTTCATTACAAGACTTTCCATTTCTGGAAGATGAACAAATTCTTCTGTTTGGGGCTTTAAAATGTAGCCTGCTGGATAGCCAACAATAGTAAGTCTCGTTTCTTTTTCTTTTGAAAGATGTAATGAAAGTTTTTTCTGAACACCCGTAACAGTAAACCCTTTTGAAACAGTTTCTGTAACAAGGAGTTCCAGCTGCTCATTTGAAATAGAAATTTCAGGAAATTGACTTGTTCCAAAAAATGTTTTTACACATTTTCTATGCCACCGATTCCTTACTTCAGAAGAATCCTCAGAGATTATTTCTTTTCCACAACAAAGGCAAAGCATCTTCACTATCTTTCAGTCCTAACAGAAACATCTCCAATTGAATCCTTGCAAGCAGCAAGTAAAATTCCAAACCTATCCCGCCTGTCTATCTTCCAGTTTTTAGAAACGACATTCAAAAGCCAGCCCTCAGGAATAAGACCATCAAAAAAAGGAAAAAGCGTTTTGCTTTCAAATGCCTCTTTTTGAAGGGGGAGCGTTAAACTTATAGCCAGAGGATTTTCAGCAGAAAGATACTCTCTATCATATTCAAACTTGTATCCAGAATCAGTCTCGCTCACAACTCCTGCGAACATATTTTGAACAAAAACAAATCCCTGTCTGTATGCAGAATCCATTATTCAACTCCTTCACCTTGTAAGGAAGTCCTTTTTATAACTCCCAAGCAGCAGCCGAACATGGAAAGAGCCTGATTCACTTTGTCCATTCGGCAGCTTTCTTTTCCCTGCTCCAGCTCGCGGATAAAGCGAAGTCCAAGACCACTTCTTATTGCAAATTCTTCCTGCGTAAGCCCCGCACTTTTCCGTTCTCTTTTTATGAACTCGGCGATTGAATCATTCATGCAATTATTTTACACCCGAGCGGGTATAAAAACAAGTCTTATAAATATAATTATACCCGATTAGGTGTAAAATAACAAAATATGCTATATTCTGCTGCAAGCAAACGCTTTACAAGGCGGGTTCCCACAAATCCAGAGCCGCCGATTACTGTTATTGTCATTTTATTTTTTCTCCATTTTTACAAAGATTACGATATATTTCCTTATATCCAGCCCACATTTTTTCTAATG
>ERZ842401.3140-NODE-3140-length-20922-cov-4.460967_pt1 | contig 20922 bp, 15 predicted proteins | sample MGYA00521270_ERZ842401 | MGnify/ENA primary metagenome ERZ842401 (study PRJEB31892, sample SAMEA3878208) | bioreactor metagenome | biome: Moose rumen | place: Sweden | collected 2011-10 | study: EMG produced TPA metagenomics assembly of the PRJEB12797 data set...
CTGCTGTGGGCAAAAATTGCCCTGCGTGCCACCTACGGCTTCGAGTGGCAAGGCGACAACCTGCTCCTCGCCCGCGAGGCGTTGTTTGTCACCTTTATGGAATTCTATTTCGACAAATTCGGCAAACTGCTTGGCGAGGGTGAAATGAAAGGCGCAGCCTATATCATTTCGTGGAACTTGTGGCAGATGGACGGCTTGAAGTACGGCTTACCGGGCTATGAGCCTACCGAGAAAACCGATGCCGAGATTAAGGCCATCAAGGACGAGCAAAGTCATAGTTTGTTCCCCGACGAGGACTTGCTTGCATCGTTGAACCCCGATAATGTGCCTATTCATGAGCGGCTGTGCCGCGTCAAGGACTTTATCGGCAAGATTGACATCCACCGTGACAATCTTGACAATCAAAGCTTCAAAGACCGAGGCACACGTCAACAAAAGTTCATCGACGTGGTTAATGAGAACAGTAACAAGGTAAAAAAATAAAACGGAAGTATGGAAACATATAAAACGTTTGGTGAATATCAAGGCAAACCCCAATCGGACACGCTGTTTGGCGAGCCGATTGAGTTCCGCCCCGAACAAAAGGAGGCAATCGACCTCGCCCTAAAGCACTTCTGCATGGCGACCGGGCGCGGTGAGGACAAAGTGTACACGCCTCGCGACGCTTTCCGGCAGTTCCTGTGGAACGCCAAGATGCGCTTCGGCAAGACACTTTGCGCTCTGGAGTTGGCTCGCCGCATGGGCGTGAAGCGCACGCTCATCGTCACCCACCGCCCGGTGGTGGACAAAGGCTGGCACGAAGATTTCGAGAAAATCTTCGGTGGCACCGACTATCGCTATGCCACTCGCACCGATGACGAGTCAGACGGTGACTTCTACAGCCTTAACCGTCGCGTGACCGACGGCAAATGTCGCCTCGTGTTCTTCGTGTCGATGCAGTACCTGCGTCGCTCAACTCTCGTCGGCGGCGACAATGACGAGCAGCTGAAGCAGGACATTCTCAAAACCAATTGGGACTTGGTTGTGGTTGACGAGGCGCACGAGGGCACGCGCACGTCGCTCGGCAAGCGTGTGATTGACCAGTGGCTCACCAAAGAGCGGACCAAATTGCTCCACTTGTCGGGCACGCCATTCAACCTTTACGAGGACTTCGAGGATAAGGAGATTTACACTTGGGACTACACCAAAGAACAACGTGCCAAGCGTGAGTGGGAAACGAAGCACCCGGGCGAGTTCAACCCCTACGCCGTGTTGCCACGCATGAATATCTATACCTACGACCTCGGCAAACTCGTTAGCGGCTACGTCGATGAGGGACAGACGTTCAAGTTCACGGAGTTTTTCCGTGTTTGGACGGGTAACAAGAAAGCCGACCTCGCCGAGTTGCCATCGCCCGACCATGTTGGTCGCTTCGTGCATGAGGAAGACGTGATTGCGTTCCTTGACTTGCTTTGCGAGAAAGACGATGACAACAATTATCCCTATTCGACCGACGAGTTCCGCCGCAGCTTCCGTCACACCCTTTGGGTAGTGCCGGGCGTTAAGGAAGCCAAAGCCATGAAAGCGTTGCTCATGCAGCACCGCATTTTCAAGCGTTTCAAGGTTGTCAATGTCGCCGGAGAGGGTGATAACGACGAGACGCGCTCCAATGCGCTCGACGCTGTGCTGAGTACCATTGGTTATGACAAGGAAAACCCGAGTTCAGCCCCCGAGCGCACCAGCACCATCACCATCTCCTGCGGTCGATTGACCACAGGTGTTACCGTGCCACCCTGGACTGCCGTATTCTACATGAAAGGCAGCGACACCACTTCGGCGGCCACTTATATGCAGACCATCTTCCGTGTGCAGTCGCCATACATCAACAGCGAGGGCAAGATGAAGACCGAGTGCTACGTCTTTGACTTCGCTCCCGAACGCACCCTTAATGCCATCGCCGAGACCGCCAAGTTCGCTTCGCTTACCCAGAAAGAGAAGCGCAGCGCAACCACGACCGACAAGCAGCAGGACATCATCAACATGGACGAGTTCCTGCAATATTGCAACGTCATTTCCCTTGCCGGCGGCAAGATGGTGGAATATGACGCGGAACACTTGTTCGGTCGCTTGCAACAGGTCTATGTCGACCGCGTGGTGCGCAACGGTTTCAACGACACCAGCCTCTATGATGTGGACGCGCTGCTTGAAATAGCCGGCGATGAACTGAAAGAGTTGAATGAGCTGGGCGATGAGATTGCCAAAACCACCAACATGGAGAGGCCCAAAAAGGCTTCGGCATTGAACCTCGACAACCTCACACCCGAGCAGCGGCAGAAACTGGAAGAAAAGCGTGCCGAAATTCGCAAAAAAATGCGTGAGGCTCGCAAAAAAGGCAAGGAAGCCGAAGCGGAACTTACGCCGGAGGAACGTGCCGAACTGGAGCGAGAGCGTGAGGAAAAGAAGAAAAAACGTGACGAGCGCGACAAACGCATCACCATCTTGCGCGGTATCTCCCTGCGTATTCCTCTGCTCATCTATGGAGCCAAGCTCGATGATGAGGAAACAGGCATCACCATCGACAACTTCACCTCGCTGGTCGATCCCGCCTCGTGGGAGGAGTTCATGCCGCGTGGCGTGACCAAGGCGAAGTTCAACCAGTTCAAGAAGTGCTACAACCCTGCGGTGTTCACCGCTGCCGGCAAGCGCATCCGTGCCCTTGCCCGTGAGGCCGACTCGATGCACATCGATGACCGTATCAAGCGCATAGCATGGATATTCAGCACCTTCCACAATCCAGACAAGGAGACGGTGCTTACCCCATGGCGAGTTGTGAATATGCACCTGAGCAACACCCTCGGCGGCTACTGCTTCTTCAACGAGAAGTTTGACGGCAATAACCAACAAGCCGTTTACGATGAAGACGGCAATGTCGTTGAAATTGTTGATACAACCGAGCCTCGCTTTGTTGACCGTGGTGAAGTGACTGAGAACGTGTTCCACAAGATTGCCGAGGGCGACGGCATCGCTTCACGCGTGCTGGAAATCAACTCCAAGACCGGGCTTTATCCGCTCTACGTCACCTACACCATGTATCGCCGCCTGTTGAAGTATTACGAGGAGGTGGGCTTGCTCGACAACCCCATCGACAACCTCTCGGTCGGCGAGGAGCAAGCCGCGTGGGACGACGTGGTGGGCAAAAACATCTACGTGATTTGCAACACCCCGATGGCTGCTCGCATCACCCAGCGCACCCTGATGGGCTTCCGTGAGCCAAGTAAGAAACTAAACATTAAAGCAGATAAACTAATAGAACGTGCCAAAGATGACCAAAAAGGTTTGGTTATATCAATCAAATCAAAAGGGTATTGGGATGGCACAACGAATAAAACTATGATAGATTTCGACGCGGTAGTGGGAAATCCACCATATCAAGAAGTCAATGAAGGAAATGGCAATGGTTCTAATCCTATATACCATTATTTCATAGACGTTGCAAACCAACTTTCTATTTATGGAACAATGATTCACCCCGCTCGTTTCCTTTTTAACGCCGGGAAGACTCCTAAAGAGTGGAATCAAAGAATTACTTCAAGTCCCCACTTTGTTGTAGCCAACTACTGGGCAAATAGTATTGAAGTATTTCCGTCTGTTGATGTTAAAGGCGGTATTGCCATAACATTTTGGAACAATCAATCGGAAATTGGTCCAATTGGTTCTTTCTCCGCTTTTGAAGAATTGAGACAAATCTTGAAGAAAGTTCAAGAAAATAATTTCAAAAGTTTTGCAGAACTTGTTTATCCTCGTGATTTATATAAACTTACCGAAGAGGCATATACTGAGAATCCAATTATTGAGGGTAGACATAGCAAGGGACATAGATATGATTTGGGGTCATCTGCATTTGAGCTATATCCCGAAATATTCCACGAGAATAAACCGAAGGATGGCGAAGATTACATTTGCATATACGGTAAACTATCTAATGAAAGAGTTTACCTTTGGATAAAACGTAAATATGTGAAATGCCCCGATAATATAGACTCATATAAAGTTCTTGTTCCAAAAGCTAATGGAACAGGAGCTATAGGTGAGGTGTTATCTACGCCCGTAATCGGGCAGCCCGTAATCGGGCAGCCCGTAATCGGGCATACATTAACTTTCTTAAGTATCGGTAATTTTGATACTCAAGAAGAAGCGGAGGCTGTGCTTAAATATGTAAAAACAAAATTCTGTCGTACTCTGCTTGGCACATTAAAAGTCACCCAAGATAATCCGAAAGAAACGTGGCTTAATGTGCCGATGCAAGATTTTACGTCGATTTCTGATATTGATTGGTCTCAATCAATATCAGAAATCGACCGACAGTTGTACATGAAATATGGTCTTGATATGTTTGAGCAGGAGTTTATAGAAACCAACATTAAATCAATGGAATAATTCATGAGGGAGTTTAATGAATTTGAAAAGTCCATACTAAATCGTATGGCTCACAATGAGCATTTACAAGATAGATGCTTAATAGAACTTTTGTTTGAGTTCTGTGATGTATATGCCATAGGCTGGGATAAGGACTTCACTAAACTCCAAGTTGCTTTTAACAAACAGCTTGAATGGGGAACAGTTAGAAACCAAATATTTGATTTTATTGTTCTTATTCAGTATTTGGAACACAACCACTACATAGGAGTGTTTAGCGCCAATCTTACAAACGAAAACTTTCTTTACAATAAAGAAAAGTACAAAATTGAGGGCGATTTCCCAAACATCAAATTTCTTGAAAAGCAAGGTGAAATAAAGATTGAACACGGTTCGGGTTCACTTCAAATCAATACTCCCGATGGAAAGCCATTCAATGTTTATGCCGTTCATCGCCCAACTTTGGTTGAAGAAGTTTCCAATGTGGGCAAAATTTTGTATAGGCTTATCAATTCAACCTATCACCCGACACAAATATTGGTTGATTTTGTTGATACCGGATTCAAAACGAAAGAAGATAAGCGTTTCAGGAAAACCTATCAACAGACATGGTGGGCAATAGCTGTTACTGCAATAATAGGCATATTAGGCATTCTCGCTCCAAAATGCAGTTGCTCTCATGATAAGGTGAGTCACGCCAGTAAAATAGAAAAAACCGTTATAAGTAGCGAAAAAGCCACAATAGATAACAAGAAAGCAGATACAATAATCAAGAAATAAAATGTCGAACGAGGAGAAGAAATATATGTCAGAGCAGCAAAAAATATCCATCCGATTCTACAACAACCGCAAGGTGCGTGCTGTGTGGGACGAGGAAAGCGGTCGATGGTTCTTTTCGATTGTTGACATCGTGGCGGCTATTACCGACAGTCCTAATCCGCGCAAATATTGGAGCGTGCTCAAAACACGACTGCGCAAGAGCGGCAGCGAGTTGACTACAGTTTGTAGTCAACTGAAACTGCGTGCCGCCGATGGCAAGCGATATGCCACCGATTGCGTTCCTTCTGAATACATTACCTCTCTTGTCAGGGCCATTCCAAGCAAGAAGGCCGACCATTTCCTCGACTGGTTCACCTATAGCGACAACACCATCGACGGACAGAGCAAGAAGAAAGCCTATACTTTCATCGAGAGCAACCTCGTTGCCGACCGCGATGTTGGCACGGTAAAGGCACTGCAACAGATTCATGCCTATATCTTCGGAGGGCTGTATGATTTTGCAGGAAAGATACGCACCAAGACAATTTCCAAAGGCAATACCATCTTCTGCCTTGCGGAATATTTGCATCAAAACCTCGCCACTATCGAGCGGATGCCCGAAACCAACTTTGACGAGATTGTTGACAAATATGTTGAAATGAATGTGGCGCACCCTTTCATGGAGGGCAACGGCCGCAGCACGCGCATTTGGCTCGACCTCATCTTCAAGAAACGACTTGGACTGTGCGTTGATTGGAGTATGATTGACAAGCGCGATTACCTCGACGCAATGATTGAGAGCCATACCAACAGCGACCGCATACGAGCACTGCTAAAGCAAGCGATGACCGACAAGATTGACGACCGCGAAATCTTCATGAAAGGCATCGACTATTCTTATTATTACGAACAAGAAGACTGACCAATGACCAACAGCGAGAAGAAATACACGGCAGAGAACCTGCGGCCGAGGTTTCGGGAGTTCTTGGAGAAGACCCACACCGCCGACATTGACGGCTTGATGGAGTATGCCGAGAAGCAGTTGCCGCAGGTGCTGCGCATCTACTTCGGTGTGCAATGCGGCGAGGTGTACTCGCTCCGCGACCGCCGTGCACTTGAAGATGCTCGCTCACGCGTGCAGACCGACCCGGCCCTGCGCGAAATAAATACCGCCAGTGGCAGCCATCTCTCACAAGCATTGAAGATGTATGCCGCTTTCTTGCAGACTAAATACTTCCAAGAGAAATTTCCTGCCAAGAAAAAGGCGAAAACCATACCACCACCCGAGCCACAGCCCCGAGAGCTGACCGAGGGCACAAAGAAACATATTGAAACGGAGCGAGCATGGCGCAACCCGGAGCTGCGCAAAGCGTGCCTCGCCCACTATGGCTACCAGTGCCAGTGCTGCGGCATGGACTTCGAGGCATTGTACGGCGAAGCCGGAACACGCTTTATCGAGGTGCATCACCTGAAGCCCATCTCCACCTACGACGGTGAGCATGAGGTAAACCCACTCACCGACCTTGTGCCGCTGTGCAGCAACTGCCACTCGATGATTCACCGTGGCGAGAACGGCACCATGACCCTGAAAGAATTGCGCGCCTGTTATCAAGGTCCGACATGGGAGATAAAAGTAAAGATGGAGGATGAGCCATGAGCGAGCTAATAAATAGAATAGCAACACTTGATGTTGGCACCCCGTGGGTATGGCAACTAAAGTTGAGTGCAAGCGAGTTTGCCGAACTTGAAGCGGCAGTCACCGCCCAAAGCACCGCCCGGCTGCATAGCGAACAGCCGTGGGCGCAGGCCCTGCTCGTCTATCTCGCCGAGTGGTACAAGCGCTGTTACCGCAGCGGCAACACGTGTCCGCTGCTCGACGCTCGCCCCGACATCAAGCTTGAAACGGCTTGGAAAACATCGGGCTACGCCTGGAAAAAACTCGTATATAGCGACGAGGGCGGCAATCGCCGATGGCTCTACTCGGCATACGTGCTGGGAGGTCTCGCTATTCGCCATGAATTAGGGCGCAACGACCGGCTGCGCTTCCTCAAAGCCTTGTGCCGCATCTATCACCACGAGGACTACACCCTTGAGAACCTCGAAGACGCTTCGCGAGCCGTGAGTTTCCGTGACAGTATTCAGCGGCGACACAGCTTGCACCACTATATGCAGGAGATCCTGAACGGCAACCTGCCGTTCAATGCCGAAGACTTGGCCGATCCTGTGAGTGAAGTCAACCGCTTCGTCACGGCGATGAAGACCGCCAACGACGAGGTGATGCACGACAAGTTCCGCTTCGAGTGGGTCATCACCAACACACCCGGCATTGCCACCATGACGCGAGCCCTTCGCCTGTGGCTACGCCCCGAGGAAGTGCGTGGCGGCTTACACCAGTACCTGCGCTTCGACCGCATGGTGCTGTGGGGCATCAAGAATCCGCAAGCACTCAAATCGCTCAAAGTAGGTGTGCGCTTCCTGCAAGGCAACGACATCGTGGGCGACGTGTACTGGAACGATGCCCCCGTGGTGTTCACCAACACCGGCGACGAGGAGACCGGCTTCTTGGCTGTGAACGTGGAACGCTGCGCCATCTGCAACGATGTGCCGACACAGCCATTCGACACCATCCTTGTCGTGGCTCGTGACAACAACGACAAGGAATATGAGTTGCAGCGTGAGAAAGCCCCCGACCTGCTCCAACTGTGGCGCGAGCCAAACAACATTGACCGCTGGACAAGCGCGCAGAACACACAGCGTGATACCGCCGTGCTGTTCAGCCCCGTCTGGCACTTGCAGCTCGACAACACAAGCGAAGCGGTGCAGCACAAGCCATTCCGCTCCAAGAGGCACGGCAAGAGCGAGCCGTGGGGCTGGTATATCATCTACGACAAAGCCACCCTCATGCGCGGCGACGAGGAAATTACGCTCTACAACCGCCAGGGCTACGACCGCATCGCCACACGGCTCTATCTCGACACCATTCAGTATGAGAACGGCGGTTATGTGAACTACACCGACCGCTATGGCGACGAGGAACTGCTGCCGCTCATCTTCGGCAGCGAGGATGTGGTGGCTCGCCACTTCGCAACCAAAGATGACATCACCGACGCTCAACCTGACGACGAGACCGAGATTGAGCTGATAGAATATAAGCAGGGAGCGTACTACGCCGAATGGACGGCCGACAACCGACCGCCATACGGCAAAGTCACGCTGCGCCTCACCGTGAAAGGACGGCAAATGCCGTTTGAGGCTTGCTTGCTGCCACGCCTCGCCGGAGAAAGCCCCATCGTGCGTGACTTCGACAACTGCACTATCCGTTATGCCACCATCGGCGAGGACGGAAATGCGTCGGAGCAAGTGGTGCGCGACAACATTCCGATGGACTTCAATCCATTATCACCCGCCATCGCATTGAACATCTGCAATGCCGAGGTGAAAGTTTACCGCCCCACGCTCATCAAAGAGGTGTACCTTGACCGGAACATCACCTGCTACCTGCAAGACGGTGAGCAGCTGAACCTGCCTTACATCTTCAAACGCCGGGTGGCGATTGCCGATTTCAGCCGTCAAGGTTACCGACGCTATGACTGCGACAATCTCGCCACCGTGTTTGCCGAGCCGTTTATCAACATCTCCGGCAACCCCAATGCCGGCATGGCGGCACTGGCGGCTTGGGAGAATAATATGAGATACCCGGCCACGGCACTCGACAACGACGCTCCCGACTACCTGTTTGTCATCTTCGGCAATCCCAAAGGCGTCGAGGCAGCCGAGAACGAGCGGTTCTGTTTCTGGAACTATGCCGAGGGCACAGCACCCAAAGCGGTTGCCCATGACAATGCCGAGGCTCGCGAACGCTGGGGAATCATCTTCCACGACCTGCAAGACGCGGCGACATTGACATGCCGTTTTCCCATAATCAATGACGATGACACATGGGCTGACGAAATGGACTACATTTCGGAGTTTGACTGTTTCCTGCAAGGCGTCGCCCACGAGGTGTATTTCTTCCAATTCATGCCCCTGCGAAATATGGACAAATCCGAATATGCGGATAAACTATACCGCCCGCTGATGGAGTTGCGTGGCGGCACGCTCACCGAGCAAGACCTTGACGGCTTGCTGCGGTTTGCCGAAGAATTTGATTTTGATTTCAATAAAATTATTAATTGTGCATTGTGAATTAAGATAACGATATGAACTTTGCCGAGCTATATAAAAATAATCGCATCGCTGTCGAGAAGACTATGCTCTCGATGTGGTGCGGAGAATCAACCAACGACAGCCAAGCCTCCTATATCAGGCAGCTGCGCAAGGTGATTGGCGACCTGTTCGCTCCTCACAACGCCGAGCCTGTGGTGCAGTGTATGAACAGCTACTTGCCCGTCCACAGCGTCGCGGCTAAAGAAGCCGAAGCCATCGTGGGCGACCTTTGGCAAAAGACCCTGCCAAAGGGCAAGTATTATGCCCCCTATGAGCATCAGTATCTCTCGTGGGATAACCTGCTCAACCGCACCGTTGAAATCAAGGGCGAGCAGAAGCCCAAGTCAATCTGCGTGACCACCGGCACTGGCTCGGGTAAAACCGAGTGCTTCATGCTGCCGCTGGTGCATGACTTGTTGCGTCAGGGAACGAATGTAGCAGAGCAAAGCCGTTCCATCAAAGCCATCTTCCTCTATCCGCTCAATGCCCTGATGGAAGACCAGAAAGAGCGACTGGAGCAACTGCTCGAAGGCACCAACCTCACCTATACGGTGTATAATGGTGACCTTCCAGAAAACGAGCCGAAAGAGGACGACCACTCCAAAGAGGCGAACCGCCTCCGCGCACGCATCAAGCAACTGCGTGGCGAATATGTGGAGAACGGCGAGACGAAATACCGCTTCGGGAAAATGCTTTACACCCGTAGGCAGGTGCGGCAAAATCCACCCGACATCCTGCTCACTAACCCCACGATGCTCGAATATATTCTGCTTCGCGGCTCTGATGCTTCGCTCATCGAGCCTAAAAAGAGAAGTTTGCGCTGGGTGGCCATCGACGAGACCCACACCTACACCGGTGCGGGTGCCGCCGAGTTGGCACTGCTGCTGCGCAGAGTGTTGCTTGCCTTCAATGTGAACGCAGCCGACGTGCGCTTCGCCACGTCATCGGCCACATTCGGCAATACTGATGACCCCCAAAAAGCCAAAGAGGAAGAAAAGAAACTCCGCAGGTTTATCGCCGGTATCGCCGGCATCGACACCAAGCAAGTTGAGGTCATCGGTGGAAAGCGCATTGGCGAGGGCAATATTCCGAAAGGCGAAGACGAGCAACGCTGGAAAACCATCTTCAATAACGACTTCGTGGAACTGAATAAATTGTTCCCCGAAGCCCCAGACATCACCGAGCGACTACAACTGCTCGACGAAATGTGCGAGCGTGAGGAACAACGCTATCGTGCCGCAGGGAAGAAAGCCCCCGACATGAAATTAAAGGTGCACTATTTCTATCGTGTGCCTAACAACGGCTTGTTTGTACGCCTCACCGAGCATAGCGACGGCTCATTCCGCATCTATACGCAAACGCCCAACGACGGCAGCGAAGTGCCTTTGCTCGAATTGAGCCGCTGCAAGAACTGCGGTGAATATGTCGCCGTGGGCATGGTCGATGCCAACGACTGGAAATACCGTGCGCTCGCTGCCGATGACAGCGATATGTTTGACTTGCCCGACCCCGATGAGGAAAAAGCCGGCAGCGAATATATGATCTTCGCGTTGTCGAACCAAGCCAACATGAGAGGTGACAACAATGTGAAGTTCAAAGTCGATGGCGACCGTCTCATTCAAGTTCAACCCGGAGAAATCAAGCCCGGCGAGTGGCACGTGGTGGGCAACACCCAGTGCCGTTGCCCCTATTGCAACAGCAAGCAGTCACGCGCACGCACCAATGAGAAAGACATCGAGAACGACGCATCTGCCAACCTGGAAGACACTCGTCTGATGAAGTTCCGCCTCTCGGCAGACTTCATTTCCCGACTGCTCGCCCCATCGGTTCTTGACCAACTCGACAAAGCCGAACAGCCCGAAGATGGCTCGCTCATGCTGCACGACGGACAGCAATTCATCAGCTTTGTCGATAGTCGCCAAGCTGCTGCAAGAGCCACGCTCAAGCAGAACCTTGAGCAAGAGAGAATGTGGCTTTATAGCACCATATACACCGAATTGTGCCGCCGTCATGCCGAAGCGGAGAAGCAAAAGAAGATAGTCGATGATTTGACGCAACGAATGCGCCAATTCGACGATGATTCCGATGAGTATGAGGTGCTGTTCCGTCAACGCAAGAAAGAGAAAGCCAAATTGCGTGACAATATCTCATGGATGGAGATTGCCGAACTGCTGAAGAACGACCGCCATTGCAAGACATTCTGCTCGCAATTCATCAAGCGGTCGAGCGACAGCGATGAGTTGAACGACGACGGCACCATTCCCAACATCATCATCAACCGATACGTTCAGAGTATCATGATGATGTATCTGGCGAAGCACCTCACTTCGGCGGCTTCGTTCGAGACGATGGGCTTGTTCCAAACCTGCTATCCGCAACTTTTGAACATCAAGGAGTTGCCGAAAGCCGTAGAGCAATACAACGAACTGATGGAGCATGAGGAGAACCGAATCACACTGAGTGATTGGCGCAACCTCATTCAAGTGTTCATAGATTATAATATAAGGAGTAACCAATCCTTCTTCTTGCGCATCAATGAAACAGATCCCATCGACATCTTCAAGTGCCAGCGTTTCGCTACCGAGCGTCCGCGCCGCCGTCCTGCTCGCAAACCGGTGATTGAGAAAGGCAAACTCACGCAGTCGCGTGTGGCTCGCTACTTGTGCCAACTCATTGTGCGTGATGACCACACAATGAATATAGGCGATGCTTACGACAACTACTTTGACGCTATCAGCAATGTAGTTGATGCCCTGTGGGAAGCCGCCATTGCTCCCGACAACAGAATATTGGAGATAGCGACAAACTACGATGAAGACGAAGCACGTCACATCCCCGAGAGAGGAGAGGTGCTTCGTATGAACCTCACCAACATCAGCTTCAAGCTCTACGAGAATGTGTATCTGTGCGACACAACTACCGACAGTAGCGAGCGTCACACATTCAGTCTGCGCCCCATCGAGAACAACTTCAAGCATTTCTCGCCCTACCTTGCGGCCGGTATTCCGGTGGATTTGGACGAAAGCCTGTATGAGACTTGGATGCCATATCCTTATTATCAAGGCTCGGAAAAGGGCGAGCCAACGCCCGAAAAACTTGAAACGTGGGCTAAAGAGAACCGCAAGTTGCTCTACGAGCATAACCTGTGGGGCAACGACGGCGTATTTGCCGACCGCTTGTATTCCATACACCTTATTCCCAAGCTATTCATTCAAGCGGAACACACCGCACAGGTGGATAAGGCGATTGCCCGACAACTGCAAGAACATTTCAAGAAACACTTAATTAACATTCTTGCTTGCTCGACAACGATGGAGATGGGTGTTGACCTCGGCAACCTCGAAGTCGTGATGTTGAGTTCCGTACCTCCCATGCCGTCGAATTACAAGCAACGTGCCGGACGCAGCGGACGTAACAATAAGGTAAGAAGCGTTTGTATCACCCTTTGCGGCTCGGACGCAATAGGGCTGCGCACACTCTTCGACCCAATCCCGACTATCATCAGCCGACCCGTCGAAGTGCCGTCGGTCGATCTGAAAAGTCCGCAAGTCGTGCAACGCCATGTCAACTCCTTCTTGGTGCGTGCCTTCGGTGTGTTCACCGACGGCGCACATGGCGGCAGCCTCAACCAAAAGGTTGTGGACTACTTCACGCCATTCCGCATCGAGGTGTCTCCCAACGGTTTCAAGGAAATCATTGACCAAAACAATGCTACAGTCAGCCCTGACCAAAAATTGGGTGACCCGCAAGGCACCATGTATGAGCTGTTCAACCAAAAATGCGCAGAGCCGTTAAGCGACAACTTGCGTCGCGACCTGACGGCACTGTTGGACGGCACTATTTTTGAGGGGCAGCTGAACTATGTTGTTCAAGAAGCTGCCAAGCACAACGAGCGTTGTTACTCGGAATTGAGCACCAAGCTTGAAGACTACGCTTTTGCCCTGCGTGACGCGACAAATGCAAAATTCAGGAATAAACTTAAATGGCAATACTTTGACGAATTAAACGAGCGATTAATCACCTATTGGGCAACACATCGCTTCTCGCCAAATGCCAATATGCCGGTCAATGTGCTATCATTAGACCTTGACCCGAGCGGAAAACGTGACTTTACGAACACATCAAGTTCATCGAACCCGTCATATTCTCTGCGAGAAGCCATCGCGCAGTATGCGCCGGGCAACTCCGTAGTGGTCGATGGCGTGGTTTACACCGTGCGAGGTGTGCAGACTTCAAGCCAATACCAAGATTCACGTATCTTCAAGAAAATCTATCACAACCGAAATAAAACCGTGATAGACGATAGAACGGCACTTGACAATCTGCTTCAATGGCCGGTGAACGCCGACGTGGAATTGACACTCATTCAACCTGCGGCATTTATGCCGGACATCAACGAGGACAAAACGCGTATTCTTGACAATAATGTCTATACGCATGTCAGCGCACAGCTTATCGACACCGACGACTGGACTTCAGGACCGAAAGACCCGCACTTGTTCTCGGTGAGAAGCAACCGCGACACGGGCTATGCCAAGATTCTCTACTACAACGAGGGTAAAGGCTACGGCTTCTGCTATTGCCAACGTTGCGGTCGTGCAGCTATCGAAGATGAGCCGGCAGACCGTGAGAACCCGTTAATCGGGCTGCCGAATGACATGAATACGAAACTGCCTAAAGACACTTCAAGACCGCGTTATCACTATGCTATCAGCGGTAAGGAAGCCGGTGAACACCGAGCATGTGGTGCTTCAAATGACCCGACTCAGATTAAACGAAACATCATCATCGGCGACCTGATACAAACCGATTTCGCTGAAATCCGTTTGCGTCACAAAGGAAGCAACAGTTGGATTTCGGAACGTGATGATGAAACTAACTTGCTGTTCACACTTGGAATTGTATTCACACAAGCTCTTGTCGAACACCTTGGCAAAGAACGCGGCGCGGTGGACTTTGCCATCATGCCTAACGGCCATCTTTGCGTGTTCGACACCAACCCCGGTGGTGCCGGTTATGCCAATCAGTTGTCGAGTGTAGTCATTATGTCCGAGGTCGTGAAAATCGCAAAACGAATGTTGCTCGAAGCTAAGCGTCGCAACACAAAGGACGTAATCCTTGACAAGTTCACTTTGCGATTTATGAAATATATCGACATTGATTTGGCACTGGCGTGGATTCAAGAAGAAGAAGAATCGGCTGAGAAACTGCCTAAAGAAATTGAAGGTCTGTTCCCCAACGCTCATGAGCTATCTATTCGTGAGATGGAACGTGCTTTCAGAAAAGCAACCATCGCACCCATTTTGTTTATCAGCAACGACTACGCCACTTGGAACTATAGTGATGCTGAAAACAGTTGGCGAGGTCAGCACCTAAACAACTTTGCAGGTCGTGGACTTGAACCCACTTTCTGCATCGCCGCCAATAGCCATGCACCAATGAATGTTCCTATCATTCAAATGGTGCAAGCCATCAAGGGCTGGACTAAAGATGTAACTATCTTTGATAATCCTTATGCGGCTAAAGGTGTTTATCCCATCGCATACATCAATGGTATGCTCTATGTGACCAACAACCCCGAATTTGCATCACTGAATGACAAGTGGGCGAATGAAACAATGTATTGCGCACAAGTTGAAAATCCTGCCACTAATGCCGCTTCGGTTGATACGTCACCGAAACCGACAACCAAGATTTTCAGACTGAGTGGCAATCGCTCTCGTGAAATCAAGTCGAAAACCTTGGGCGCAATTATTCAAGAAAATGCCCAAAGTATTGTTGAGCAGTTCATAGCTCACTGCAAACAACATTCCGGCAAGATTGACGTGTATTACCAAGACGAGCACCTAAAGAGCGTACTCGCTATCGTGCTTGCGCTTCAAACAATTGAGCATTTCGTTAAGCTCATCGGCAAGGACTTCTCACTCAATTTCAAGATTGAGAAGTACGATGAGCCGAATATGCGTCCTAGTATTCAAGCGGCCCTCGCAGGAAGTTATCTGCGAGATCAATATTTGAAAGATATTGCAGAGAAATGGCTTGATGACTTCAATGAAAAACATGGCGACAAGTTCGAGGGTGAGCTTCATCCGATTGTTTCGCAGGATAAGCGCACTCTCACGCATTGGCGTGAAATGACAATCATCTGCGGCGGCAAGAAACTCTCAATTTACCCTGATGGCGGTTTCTTGAATGGATGGAAGCTTGGTAACAACATTCGTTTCTTTACCAACGACGACACCTCGACATCTGATAATATCGCTCTCACTCGTATTGAGGACATCAAATATGATGTCGCTATTGAGGATATTGAGTAATAATGGTAAAAGATTTGGCATATTATCAGCATTGCTTTGACAGCCTTTCGGTGAATAAGAAAGGTGGGCAACTGGCACCGCACAAGCCGCTGCTGCTGTTGGCAGTCATCGACCTGGTGGAGTGCGGCATTATTCGCTCGCCTCAGATTGAGTTGAGCGAGTCGCTGATTACAGCTTTCAAATTGAACGAAACTCGCTTCACTCGTGGTATCGCTCACTTCAAGCCGAACATCGGAATGCCTTACTATCACATGACCGCCGAGCCGTTCTGGAAGCTCGTGCCAAAAGTGCCGGGCAACTCGCCCAGCAGTTATGCCATCTCCACCCTGCGCAACTTCTACAAGTGCGCCGAGATAGACCACGAACTTTTTGAGCTGATGAAAATGCCGGCCACCGCCCAACAGCTTCGCAAAGTCCTCGTTGACACTTATCTCGCTAACCGCACCGACATCGGGCTTCAATCGCTACCGCAGATTATATTGCTCGCCTCATGTATGTGCCAACTTATCGCATAACTTTTAATATCTTAAAAAATATGAAAAGAATATTTGTCGCCTTAACATTATTCATGATGATAGTCTGTGCAAACGCTCAATCATCTTCAAGCAAACCACCTAAATATGCGGAAAATCCAAACGCCACATTCCAATTATTTCCAACTCAGAATATGTGGAACTTCATCAAGCTCAACACACAGACTGGTGAAATGTGGCAAGTGCAATACGCCATTAACGACGATGATAGCCGTGTTAGTGTCACGCTAAACGACATAATTCTAATCGGGAGTACCGACAAGAAAGTTAATGGCAGATTCACCTTGTATCCAACGGAGAATATGTACACATTTCTCCTGCTCGACACAATAGACGGTCGTGTGTGGCAGGTACAATGGTCAACAAAAGCCGGAAACCGTGGCATAGTTGATAGAATTTATGATTTCTAAACATGATTGTTGAAAGTATGACCTACGAAGAAATCTGCCGTGAGTTCAACCGAATTCACGCAGAGTATTTCCCTCGTATTCAGTCAAGGATGCGACCTGATGGCACTGACTGTTCCAAGATACGGAGATATATGCTGAAGCATAAATCTCTGAAGAATGTGTTGTTTCCTGCCATCACCTATAAGGTTGACAATAATACCACATTCTGCTCGATACCGCTCATCCATGACTACAATACTTTCAAGAAGATTGGTCCGACTGCCGTCACGTTTATCACCTACCTTGACAAGTATGGCATGAATGCTTTGGTGAGAGGCGGCAGCCTTGACAACCAATTTTTCTTTATCACGTCTCACTTCTTCGACCGCTACATGGAGCGGTTCTTGGGCAAGAAGATTTCAAAAGTTGAAGCTATTGCCGAGTTCTTTGCCAACAACGGCAACTTCGTGATGACTCCGCACCCGACCAAAGACAACCCTAACAACATGATTGGCTCTGCCAATGACGTTGTGTTCTTTAGCGAGCGATTGACTGACACAATCTCAATAATGAGAACGTGCATCACTCGTGAACAGCTTTTCGACAACCAAACTCATTCAGCAGAATTGCTTGACAAACTTGTTGATGAGTTTGATGTCGAGCGTGAAACCCTCAAACAGTACATCGTGAACAACAGGAAAAATCCTTTTGTTCATGTGCCATTCTTCTAATCTATGGACGAGAAGCCGAGTAGAGAACAGCTCATTTTGCTTGTAAACTCGCTGTGCAAGTTACAAGACAAAATTTTGTCGGTGAAAGGGATGCCGAAACACATTCAGCAACCCATCGCCGACAAGTTCGAGCCGTTGAAAGCCCCGATGTTCTTTGTCTGGGATAAACTCGGCTACGGCAGTCCTACCGAACTTTCTTCGCGAGGCATCAATGGCTACTGGATGGCATCTTTCCATACATCGCCGCCTGATTTCCTCGCGGAGTGCATACAACAACTCCGCTCGTATGAAATCCCTATCAACGAATATGACGGCGGCATCGATCTGCAACGCTCGCTCATCAATTTCTATTCAGAACTTCAAGAATTGTACGAAATATAAGGAAAAGCAACGTGACCATTACACACCTATTGGCGTTATCGTTGCAATAAACGCTGATTATGGGCCTCGGATTTTTCCGTGGCTTTTTTTCGATATTTTTTCTTGCTGTGCAGATAGAGCGCACTTTTGCCCTCTACCTTTGCGCCAGATAATTAATTTTTTTCACTTATAAAACGGTTTATTATGAAGAAACTACTTTCATTACTCGCTCTTGTGCTGTGCGTGACAACCGTGCAAGCACAGAACACGGCATCGCAATGCTATCGCGGTTTTGCTGATGCCGGTTACACCATCGGTGTAGGTGACTATGATTTCGGTCGCTTCGAGATTAACACCTCTCATGGCTATCAAATCATTCCGCAACTGTACGTCGGCGCTGGTGCAGGTCTGCACTTTATGCCGAAGTACAAGTATCAACCGGGCGACCTCACTATCCCGATGGATCAACGAGAGGCTAAGGTTGACATTCCTGTGTTCGCCAATGTTCGAGGAACATTCCTGAAAACGAAATTTGCTCCATTCGTTGATGCTAAGGTCGGTACATACGTCACCAACGGCGGAGGATTGTATTACAACATCTCCGCAGGTCTCCGCATCTCTACCATTGGCAAGCAAGCCGTAAACATCATGGTTGGTTACACAAGTGAGAAGCTGGAGTTTGAGTCATTCCATAAGTTCGTAAGTTCTTACAGTATGGACTATACCACTAAGCCCCGTAAACTTGACTGCGAGGGTGTATCAATCAAGGTGGGATATGAATTTTAACAACATTAAAACACAAAAATCATGAAGAAATTACTTCTCTTTACGTTACTCATCTTGCCGCTGGCTTTTGCCTCGTGTGGCAGCGATGATGAACCCAACTACTCCAACCAAACATTGGTGGTTGGCAGTGTGTATGCAATCCCCGGAGGAAGTACCGGTTGGACTTCTGACAACGAACTGATTGCAAGCGTCTCGACTAATGGCGTGACAGCCGAGCATGTCGGCGAGACCTACATCCGCAACGGCAACAAGTCGTTCAAGGTCACGGTGACAGCCAAGTACAATACATTCAAAGAGCCATACATGAAGTTTGGTGCTTCTATGTCCACAGTGAAAAGCTTTATGAGTGGTTACACGCTGAACAAAGAGTTGTCCGAAGCACTTCTCTACGATGGGAAATTCCCTGTGATGTACTATATGTACACCTTCAAAAACTCCGGGATGTATTTGTCATCGGCTATTATCAAATCATCTTCAGTTGACACTGACGAAATGGTTGAATTTATGAAAGAACGCTATGTTTATGTCACAATGGATGAAAGCAAATACTATTTCGCCTTCATCAGCCCGGACATGAAAACTATAGTCATTCTGCAACTTGATACCATGGACTACCAAGTAGTTTATGAAGTCATCTATGCAGAATATACCGGTTCAAGTTCCGCTCCTGCGCAAACCATGAAGATGATGAAGAAGCAACTTGCTCCTGCATCAACCGAGGCTAACGCCGAGGTCAAGGCAGAATACTCGCGTCTGCTCGATGTCATGCCCGAAATGAATACAGAACTTAACATCTTAAAGTAACCTACTATGAAGAAAGTAATGCTTATCCTGGCACTGTGCATCATGGGCATAGCTGCCAACGCTCAAACGAGCGATAATCCCGAAAAGGTGAAAGTGTATTGCGAGGTGATGTGCGTGCAATACAACTTGTTCAAGCAAGACGTAAACGCACTTGTTGACTTCGGTGTGGCTGAAAAAGCAAAGTATGCCAACGGCTGGATCTACAACAGTGAGAACGACAAGAAGATGTCATTCGCTTCTCCAATGAGCGTTTTCGCTTACATGGCAAAACGTGGGTGGGAGTACAAAGACGCTATCATCATCACCGAAAGCGGAGGCTTTGGTGGCATGGGGGGCAAATCTCATGTGTGGCACTTTATCCTTACAAAGGATTTCCCTGCCGACTACACTCCTGAAGATGTAATCGGTGACATTGACTATCGCAACAAATAACGTGAAAGTGTAAACTTTCAAAGAATTGCTTTTTAATTTGGGTGGGTCAGCTTTGGCTCACCCTTTTTGCATACCAACCGCCGCGTGGCGGTGGTTTGCTCATCGGTAAGGGTTGAGACGGCTGGCTCCGCTCAATCCTTTTCTTGTTTTATCTGCTCTCTGGTTGCTACAGAAGTTAGAAACGATGTCGGATGCCGCCGTCGCTGAATTTTGGGTGAATAATTGATTACTGCTATCGCCCCTGTATTAGTTTTTCCGTCACAAAGTTAAGGGCAGCCGCTCTCTGCAAGGCTATACAAGTTGCTCCAAAATTTTTCTTCAATTTTTTCCTGCGTAAAAAATGGCTCACCCTACGGGAAGAAAATTTTTGGGCAAGCCTTGCTGCCGGTCGCTTTCCTGCCTCACTTTATATAGTTCCGTAAAAAGCTTATACGCGATATACGTAATCAATGATTTATTCACCCTCAAAATTTTATACAGCTATGACAGCATCTTATAACACATCGTTCTTTAACACTTCTGCCGCAGCCGAGAGCAGAGTTTGTAAAAAAGCTTACCGCTCTACCGCACTCAATAATTTCACTGTTGATGTGGTTGACTTCGAGAATGAAATCCACACTTTCGAGGTCGAAGCCGAGAGCGAGAGCGAGGCGAGCGAGCAAGCCGCACAAATGGCTATGTCGCAAGGCTCACAAGTTAGTTACTGCAATGTCTATTGCGAGCAATGACAAGCACCGAGTTAACAACACTATCTATAAATTTCTAAATTCTACCATTATGGCAAATTTGATTTTAGCAAGCAAGCGAGAAGTTAAAGAGCGGCATGTTTTGGCACGTTTACCGCAGTGAGAACAACAACAAGAGCGAGGAGTTTTACTTCGCCAACCCCCTCAAGGCGTTGCGTTACGCCTTCATCCTCCGCAAGCGCTTTAATGCCATCATCCCTAAGGGAGTCTATGGCAAGCTGATGGCAGACGTGAAGGCAAGCAAGCCCGAGAGCACCGAACCCGCCACCGCACCGGTGGAGAGCACCGAGAGCGCACCGGCACAAGCTGAGAGCGCACCCAAGAAGAAAGGCGCACGCAAGAGCGCCAAGAGCGAGAGCAAGTAATTAGAATGTTTCACAAGGTGGGCGAGCCACAAGCCGCCCACCACAATACCCCCGAACTATGAAAGTTTTTGAGAAAATGACAAGGCGAGATTTAGAGAA
>ERZ842401.3141-NODE-3141-length-20914-cov-4.475718_pt1 | contig 20914 bp, 18 predicted proteins | sample MGYA00521270_ERZ842401 | MGnify/ENA primary metagenome ERZ842401 (study PRJEB31892, sample SAMEA3878208) | bioreactor metagenome | biome: Moose rumen | place: Sweden | collected 2011-10 | study: EMG produced TPA metagenomics assembly of the PRJEB12797 data set...
TAAAAGTCTTTGGAAAGGGGTCTGGGGAATAACCTTTCTTCAGAAAGGTTTTCCCAAGTAAACATCGCACAAAGCTATACCAAACTTCGATATTTAAGATGGTGATAATTTGAAAATTGAGATACCGATATATGTTTCATCGGTCATGGAGCGGCTCACTGACAGGGGATACAAGGCTTATATCGTGGGCGGCTGTGTGAGAGACAGTCTGCTGAGCAAGCAGCCCCACGATTATGATGTTTGCACCGACTGCCGACCTGATGAGATGTTAAAACTATTTGATGACTTTCACACTATCGAAACGGGGCTGAAACACGGCACCCTCACTGTTATGAGCGACCATAAGCCTGTGGAGGTCACGACCTTCCGCAGCGATGGGGACTACAAAGACCACCGCCGCCCCGAGAGCGTAAAATTCGAGCGTGAGCTGTCTGAGGACCTTAAACGCAGGGACTTTACCGTGAATGCCATGTGCTATAATCCCCGTGAGGGTCTTATCGACCTCTTCGGCGGCGCAGATGACCTGAGCCGCGGAGTTATAAAATGCGTGGGCGACCCCCTCGACCGCTTTGACGAGGACGCACTCAGGATAATTCGTGCGGTGAGGTTTTCCTCCTGCCTTGATTTTAAGATAGATGAAAACACCGCCGTTGCTATGCGCAAAAGGGCGCAGCTGCTCCATGAGATATCTGTTGAGCGTATATTTACTGAGCTGAAAAAGCTGCTTTGCGGGGTCGGCGTTGAAAGGGTGCTGCACGAGTACAGCGATATCATCACCCTGATAATACCCGAGCTGGCACCATGTATAGGCTGCCTGCAAAACTGCCCCCACCATAAGTATGATGTTTACGGGCATATCTGCAAAAGCGTGGCGAATATTGAGCCCGATGAGGAGCTGCGGCTGACTATGCTTTTTCACGATATCGAAAAGCCTGCCCTTAAAACCACCGACGAGAATGGGGTGGACCATTTTAAAATGCACCCCTTTGCCAGTGCCGAGACCGCTAAAAATATCCTGCGCAGGCTTAAAAGCTCAAACAGTACCGAAAAACGTGTAACAGCGCTGGTGAGGGAGCACGACAACAGGATACCCCCCAAGCGCAGGTCGGTAAAGCGGCTGATAGCCAAGTATGACTATGATTTTTATGCCGACTGGCTAAAGGTCAGGCGTGCCGATACTATGGCGCAGTCGGAGTATCTGAGAGAAGAAAAGCTTGCAGAGCTTGACGAGCTTGAAAAAATAGCTGAGCAGCTGAAAGCCGAGGACTGCTGCTTAAAGCTCAGCGACCTTGTAGTTAACGGCAGGGATATGATAGCCGAGGGCTATGAGGGCAGCGACATACGCTCAGCCCTGAGCTTTGCCCTTGACGCAGTTATTGAAGAAAAGGTGTTCAACCAAAGGGAGGCGCTTCTTGAATACATTCGCAGCAGCTTCAAGACCTAGCATGGCAAGTCTTGTGATAAGGTGGGCTGCCCTGCTGGCGGTCTGCATATTGATATTCAGCTTTTCCTCTGCCAATGCCGAGGTGTCATCTGAGCAGAGCGGCACTGTGGTGGAGGTGGTTGAAGAGGTGGTCTTTGACGACTTCAAAGGGCTGGACGCCGCACAGGCAGCCGAGGCGGAGGACATACTCACCATCGCCGTAAGAAAGCTGGCGCATTTTTCTGTTTATGCATTGCTGGGCTTCACGGCATTTTTTGCCTTTGTGCAAATGGGCAGCAGCGGCACAAGATACATCTTTGCGGTCATATTCTCCTTAGCCTATGCCTGCACGGACGAGTTCCACCAGACCTTTGTTGACGGCAGGGCAGGTATGCTCATGGATATCCTCATAGACACCGCAGGCGCCATGACAGGCGCTTTGATACCTATGGCAGTGGTGGCAAAAAGAGAAAAGCGCCACAGAAAGCTGCAAAAAATATTACAGAAAGAAAAACGTGAAAAGCTTCTGGAGGAAATAAGAGCCGAGCAGGAAGCGGAAAATGATAAGTGATAAAATAAGTCTCATATCTGATATCAAAAAAGCTCACCATGCCATAAAGCATGATGAGCTTAAATTATGCTATATTATTTTTCCATCTTCCAGACCTCTACCGAGTATGGCTTCAGCTCGCTGCCGCCGCCGAAATCGTGCAGAGTGCCTGTTATCAGCTCCTCAGCCTGACCGCAGCGTGCGTCGAAATGTGCGGTGTAGGGCTGGTCATCGGCATTTATGGCTATAAGTATCCTCTCGCCGTCACCCTCACGCTCAATAATGCACTGGCGGTTTGTCAGCACGGGAACACTGATACTGCCGTATGCAAGCGCCTTTTTGTAGGTCTTTCTGATCTCTGCCAGCCTGGATATAAGATCGGTCAGCTCGTTCCATTCGGGCTTTTCAAAGGAAACCCTCAGCGCAGGGTCGCCCTGGCTCTTATCAGCCTTGGTGCCCCACTCGGAGCCGTAGTATACGCAGGGCATACCGGGCATAGCGAACAGCATACCGTAAATAAGCGGCAGGTGCTTTTCGTTGGTAAGAATGCTTGCAACTCTGGAAACATCGTGGTTATCAACAAATGCCAGCAGGTGCTTGCCTCTGTAGCGGCACCAGCCCTCATTGCCGAACTGGTTTTTCAGCGAGTGGCAGATCTCAAACATATTCATGCTGTTAAAGCTGGAGTAAAGACCCTTGTAGCATTCGTAGTTGGTGCATGAGTGCAGCATTTCATCATTGACCCACCTTGCGTAATCGCCGTGGAGCAGCTCACCAATGAGCACAAAATCCTCCTTGACCCAGTTGGCGTGCTGGCGCAGTCTTTTAAGAAAATCAAAATCAAGGCAGTATGCAACGTCCAGTCTGAGTCCGTCAATATCAAACTCCCTCACCCACTGGGTAACACATTCAAGTATGTGGTCAACCACCGCAGGGTTTCTCAGGTTGAGCTTTACCAGGTCGTAGTGACCCTCCCAGCCCTCATACCACAGACCGTCATTATAGTTGCTGTTGCCGCCGAAATTTATGTTGAACCAGTCTTTATAGGGCGAGCCCTCACGGTTCTGCAAAACGTCCTGAAAAGCCCAGAAGCCTCTGCCAACGTGGTTGAAAACACCGTCCAGCACTACCTTTATGCCCTCAGCGTGAAGCTCCTCCACCACCTTTTTGAAGTCCTCGTTGGTTCCCAGACGGCAGTCTATCTTTCTGTAATCTCTGGTGTTATAGCCGTGTGTGTCCGACTCAAACACAGGTGAGAAATAGATAGCGTTTGCCCCCAGCTTTTTGATATGTGGTATCCAGTCGATGACCTTTAATATCCTGCTCTCCTGCACACCGTCGTTATCAAAGGGCGCACCGCAGAAGCCCAGCGGATAGATCTGATAAAAAACGCTTTCATAAGCCCACATTTTAAATATCCTCCTATTCCAAGGCATGGCAAGCATACCTCTTTATTATCATTTTACTCCTTGCCTGCACAAGTACCTGTTTATTTTACCATATTTTCGCCTGTTTTTCAATTCTCATTTTCAATCAAAGTTATCAAAAGTTTTGTGCAATTTGTATAACTATTGACAAATCATCAGCGCTGTGCTATTATATTTACAACAAAAGTTTGACTTTTGTCATTAATTATCTTTTTTCAAAGAATTTCTTTGCCAAAGGCGGTGGATATAATGGGCAAAAAAATACTGGTGCTCTTCGCAGGGGGAGTAATGGGCAGCACTGTTACCGAAAGCGGTATAAGCATTGTGGGCGACGGCAGGTATGAGCTCATATCCCTCTACCGCAGAATGTTCGGCAGCGATATAAGCTTTGAGTGCCGGCGTATTTTTGATGTTTCGGGTGAGAATATCATGCCCTTTCACTGGCAGCGTATCACTGAGGTGCTCTCGAATGTTGACACCTCAGCCTACATGGGCATTATCATCACCCACGCCACCGATACCCTTGCCTATACCTCAGCGCTGCTGGGAATGTACTACCGTCATGTAAATATACCCGTCTGCATAGTTTCCTCTAACAAGCCTGTGGGCGATAAAGGCTCAAACGGTATTTTTAATTTTGCAGGGGCGGTGGATATGATAAAAAAATCTGCCTACAGCGGGGTTTTCACCGTTTATGAAAAGGTCTACATCTCCACCAGACTGCTGCCTGCTGACAGCTGCAGAGATATCTTTCGTGCCTACGGCGAGGATAATGTCAATGAGAACTCGGTCTACCGCTCCATAAACAAAAGGTGGCTGACCATTCCCAGAGAGCAGGTCTTTCACGGCGGTATGAGGTTTGAGAGGACCATTTTGTTCATCACCTGCTATCCGGCTATGGATTTTTCGGCGTATTCCCTTGACAGCCGACCTTCGGCAGTGCTGTTAGCCCCATATCACAGGGGAACAGTCTGCACAGATGACAGCTTTGGCGAAAGGTTTTCGGTAATCGGCTTTGTCAGGCGCTGTTTGCTTGAGGATATCAGGGTTTATCTCTGCGGCAAAAAAACCCCCGATGCCCCTGCCGTAAAAAAGCTGCTGGGTGCAGGCTGCATACCAATGGGCAACATAAGCGCCCCTGCAGCCTACGCAAAGCTTATGCTCTGCTACAACAGTACCGACCTGCCAGTAAGAGAGCTTTTGAAGAAAAACCTGTTTTTTGAGAGGGTAGGGGAGAGGTGCAGTGAATAAAACAACGCCTGCAGGGAGCAGCTTCGGTCATTCCCTGCAGGCGATATTTGTTTTTTAAAACGGAGATTAAAGCTTTATCAGCTTTTTGGCAGCGCCTATTATCAGCATTGCGTCTTTTGAGTCAAGCTTGCCGTCGCTGTTTACATCGGCAGAGCCAAATTCAACATCGTTTTTAGGTGTGGCTGTCTTTTTGGCAAATGCCACCGCCTTCAATGCGTCCTTGGTATCCACCTTGCCGTCACCTGTTATGTCACCTCGCACAGTCACCTTTGGGGTGTCCTCGGGGGGGACATAGCTTACCACCTGATAGTAGCTGCCTGTATACTCGCCAATGCCCGTTATGGTTATCATAGCAGTGTTTTCGCTGGGGGCATAGCTGATATCCACGGTGTAATCCACACCCTCTTCAAGCACCTTGCCGTTTACGGTCACAGTCACATCATTGCTCGTCGGTCTGGCAATTGGTTTTATGTCCAGCACAACTATATCATCAATGACTGTTTTAGGTGTATCGGGAGTATAGGGTACAAAATTATCCTTATAGCTGTCGCCGCAGACCGTGCAGACATATTCGGTGTAGCCGTCGCTTGTCTCGGTGGGAGCTACAGTTCTTGCCGCCTGATAGCTGTGTCCGCCCAGGGGCAGCTCCTCGGTGTATTCAAAGCCGCAGACGGTGCAGACGTGTTTTATGCTGCCGTGAGCAAGGCAGGTCGAGGGGGTCTCGTAACCGGTATATTCGGGAGTATGCTCGCCATTGTCAGATACAACATAGCTGTAGACCTGTGCGGCTGCATAAGCCTCCCCTGCGCTGCCGTGGCTGCATACTATCACAGCCTCTGTCTGATAGTTATAGCCCAGTATCTTTTCATTTGAATTTCTCAGAAATTCCAGCTCGTCGGGAATTATAAGCCTGTCGATAGGGCATTTCATAAAGGCAAATTCACCGATATATTCGAGAGTATCGGGCAGAGTCAAAGTGCTGATATTGCCGATACTGCTGCAATTACTGAATGCAAACCTACCTATGCTTTTAAGTCCCTTCGGCAGCTTTAAGCTTTCAAGAGAGGTGCAGCTCGAGAATGCACTGTAGCCAATGCTTGTGACCGTTTCGGGTATATCGATCCATTCAAGACTGCCGCAGCCTCTGAAAATATAATCGGGTAGGCTCTCGATATTTTCGGGCAGCTCTGCTCTGGTCAGCCTGCTGCAGCCAAAGAACGCATACTTGCCCACAGTCTTTAAATTATCGTTTATGTAAAACTTTGTGATATTTGAATCGTAAAAAGCATTGTCTGCCACCTCGGTGACATTATCGGGCAGATAAATATCGCCGTAAGCTTCAACGCCGTCTATAAGTATATCATTCACGATTACAAGGCTGTTATCCGAGTGCTGGCGCATATATCTTAACCAGGTGCTCTTGTAGCTCTCGCCGCGGAATGACGTGCCCGAAATGCGATCAACGCTCTCGGGTATAATAACGGTGGTCAGCAGCGGGCAGTTTGCAAAGGCATTCTCGCCGATGGTCTCAACGCCCTCCTCCATTATCACCATTTTCAGAGAATAGCAGCGGTCAAATGCATTATCGCTGATATCTCTGACACTGCCTGCAATAATAACAGTCTCCAGCGACTTCATCTCTGAAAAAGCCGGATAGTCTATGCCTGTGATCCCGTCCTCAATAATGATCGTCTTTATATCCTCATTCAGTCTGTACCACGGGGGTATCGGCTCATAGTCGCGATCAGCATAGCCGAACCATATTTTCCGCTGCCGCTTATGGTCAGCGTTCCGCTGCTGTCAAGGGTGTAGCTCAAATTTGTGTTCCAGCTGCCCGAGCTGACTATCTCGGCATTTTCGTCCTTTTTATAAACAAACTTTTTAAGCTCGCACTCATAGCCGTTTGCTTTGGCGAATGAATGTCCCCAGCTGTTTTCATAGCAGCTTACTTTCAGCCCTTTTACACCCTCAAAGGAGTCATCATAGATGTGGGTGTTCATTGGTATGTCGATATAGCTCACTGCCGTATCTGAAAATGCATAGCTGCCGATATATTCAAGCCCCTCCGGAAGCTTTATCTCATTAAGAGACACACAGTTCGTAAATGCCCATTTGCCTATCTCGGTGACACTCTCGGGAATGTTTATCTCCCTGAGACTACTGCAATACTGAAATGTTCCGAGATCAATAATGCTGATATTTTTAGGCAGGACCGCCTTTTCAAGCGCTTTACAGTCTGAAAAAACGTAGCTTGATATAGAAGTCACGCTTTCGGGTATCTCCACATTTTTAAGACTTTTGCAGCCTGAGAACAAACCGTTTTCCAGCTTTTCAAGATTGCCCGGAAGCTTTACCTCTTCAAGCCCCGAGCAGCCGGCAAAGGCATACTCGCCTATGACAGTGACAGTATCGGGGAGGTAAATACTTTTCAGCTACTCACAGGAATAAAAAGCACTTTCGCCTATCTAGGTGACACCCTCGGGAATATTTATATCCTCAAGCAGCTCGCAGCCATGAAAGACACGCATACCAATGCTTTTAACGCTGTCAGGCACAGTGACCTTTTTTACCGGGCCAAGCCCTGTAAATGCATACTCGCCGATATTCTTAACGCCATTCTCAATAACTATCTCGGTAATGCCGCTTCGCACGTCCTCGTCCCACCAGGGTATACTGTATGAGCTGCTCTTGCCGAAATCGTACATTCTGCCGCTGCCCTTTATGGTCAGCACCCCGTCCTGATAATAAGCAGTCAGGCTTGGTCCGCAGCTGCCAAGCTCGGTCTGCTCGCTAGCCGATACGCTTACGGCGCAGTCAAAAAAAGCTGTCTGCTATGGGGGAGCATGAGAATGATAAAAGCACTGCTGCTGCGCACAAGGCGCTTGTTATGTTTTTTGCTGACATTATTTCATCTCCTTATACATAAGAGCATTTGTCCAAAGTTTCGGACAAATGCTCTTTAATGCTCAGATTATGTATTAATTAAAGATAATTGCCGTACTCAGCATTCTCCTTGTTGATGCTCTCGATCTCGTCGTTGATATCGCTTACTATCTTGCCGGCTTTATCCTTCTCGTCGATAAGAACCAGCAGCTTAGCCTGCATATCCTCGATCTCCTTCTTCATAGTCTCGACCTTGGTGTTGCAGTCAAACGCATTGTTCTCAGCATCGGTCTTTTTAGACTTGAGCTCCTCTATCTTCTGGTTGTTAAGTGCGATCTGCTCCTGAGCAAACTGCTTCATTTTCTCCATAGGTGTCATACCTGAATCTTCCTCCTTTGAATTGTCGGTCGAAGCCGCAAAATTATTATAACCTATATCGGGAATGTCGTCCGTTACAGGTGTTGGTGCCTTAGTGAGCTTTTCTTCCAGCACGTCAAGACCGATAGGCTCGATCGACGGCATCTCAGGGGTCTCGTCAACAAGGCTGACTCTCTCCTCAGCCTTTTCAGACTCAGCTGCAGCAGCTGCTGTCAGCTCTTCAAGCAGGCTTACCTTGTGCTCCTCAGCAGGCTTTGTCTCAGCCAGAAGGTCAATAGTAGCCTTTTCTTCCTCCTGCTTGGTAAGATCAATGTCAGATGTATCAGCCTCGACCTTTGTAAGATCAATATTGGAAGTATCTGCCTCTACCTTTGTGAGGTCGATGTTAGATGTATCCTTCTCCTCGGTGAGCAGTGAAACAGGCTCAACAGCAGCAGGCTCGGCAGGCTTTGGCTCTTCCTTCTTCTCGGCTGTGTCATCGCTGCTTGCAAGACCGTATGATGCCGAAACAGGCTTGGGGTCGGTCCTCTTTGAATATACAGGGGGCTGATATTTAGACTTGGAAGCCTTCTTCACAGGCTTCTCAGGCTCAAGCCCTGTTGAGAACTCTTCCTTCTTGGAGAATGCCGAAACGCTCTCCTCCTCGGCAGCATTGTCCTTTACCTCTGGCTCCTTGCTGGCTTCAAGTCTTCTGAAGTGTTCATCCATATTGTCATAAACAGCCTGTATCTCAGCCTTTTCTTTATTGAAAAACTCAGCAGTGTCAGCAACAGATCTGCCCTTTTTGAGCATCTGTGCGATACCCTGAACGGTCCTGTCAACAAAGCCGTTCTCGTCCATATCGACATTTATGCTGACCTTCTCGGGCTCAGCATGATTATCCTTATCGTTCTTACCTCTGTTGAAAATGCCGGGCACGCTGAACTTGCTCTTCTGACCCTTCTCCTTCTCCTCTAGAGCGGCGTGGTCTATCTTAGGCTGAACATAAGTCTCATACTCAGGGAAATACTTCTCTACTATACCGATTATGTTACCCTTAGGTATCTCCATCGTTCTGTGTATTTCATCAAACGAATATCCTTCCTTGTACAAGCGCACGATCTTTTCGTTTGTGCTTTCTTCCTTTTTTCTAGCCAATGATATCAATCCTTCCAATTAGAGTAATTACAGTGAATACAGCCGATATCGGCACATATTCTATAGTCTGTTATATATTATACAATATTTATTTCAAAATGTCAATATAAATAGTCGAATTACCCAAGAAATTTTTATGATTTTTTAAATTTTCTTACCTACAGCTGTTAATTCTGCCCATATAAGGCGCTTTTAGCGTTTTTGATAAAAGCCTTTATCTTCTCCTCGCTCTTGCCGATGCCCGAGTCGTTTTCGACTCCCGAAGAAACATCAACACAGTCGGGTCTTACGGCTCTTACAGCCTTTGAAACGTTTTCGGGGTCAAGTCCCCCTGCCAGGATAAACAGCCTGCCGTCTCTGGGCAGCTTCTCCAGCAGCTTCCAGTCGAACACCTTGCCGCTGCCGTACTCTGCCGCATCAAAAACATAGCCAGCCACCTTGTCAAGAGTGCTGAACCTGTCAAAATCATCAAGGTCGCTGACGTTGAAAGCCTTGATGACAGGCAGCTCTGCCGCAGCATAGGCGGCATAATCAAGGCTGCCGTGTACCTGCAGATAATCATAGCCCATGCGGTTTATAATGCCCACCTGTTCGGCGGTGGGAGCTACAGTGACAGCGCATTTTTTGATCTTTTTATCAAGGGCTGCCAGTATCAGCTCAGCCTTTTCGGGCTCAACATTTCTTTTGCTTTTAGGGAAAAACAGCACCGTGCCAGCCATATCCGCACCGTATCGGTTGAGAAAGCCTGCCTCCTCGGCAGAGGTCAGACCGCATATCTTCACAAGAGTTTCTGCTGCCATATAAAAGATCCTTTCGGGTAGTTACAACACTGTTTATCAAGGGGCGAATTTAGTCGTTTTCGTTAATTGCCGCCGCTGAGTTTACGCTCAGCCTGTCAACATAACCATTTTACCACTTTTACGCACTTTATTTGTTAACATTAAGTTAACTCTTGAAGATTAATATAACATATTAAAAACCGTTTTCGTGAACGAATTATTAAGCTGCTCTTTCGCTTTCAAATACATTTTGCCGAAAAGTGTTTAATGGCTCAAACACCTTAAATCAAGTCTTTTCGGCTTTGTTGAATAAGCACAATCGGTCTGGTTAATTTTCGTTTAAAGTGACGTATTTTTAGAAGTTTTAACTTAACCCTTGATTTTTCTGTAAAATGTTATATAATATAACTATAGAATTATGAAACAGTGCATCGCGTGGACACAGTGCCATGCAGTGCTGTAGGGATATTTTGTGGTAATTGTGCAGCACCGATAAAGGGTGCGGGGTGTAATTGCGCCCTCGGTGCGGCACGATATCCCGTCAGGTCGGTTATTTCATTTCTGAGGTGACGTTGATGAGCGAAAGGTTTGAGCTTATAAAACAGGCGTATGAGAAGATCACGTCTGCGGCTAAGTTTGATAAAAAAGAGTTCTGCAGGGCAGTCAAGCCCGTTGCAGAAGCCTACGGTGCTGCTCTTATCACCGCCGAGATGCCTGTGAGAAGACCTGAGCTCCCCGGCAGAAAAAATGAGGTGACCACGCTGGTCATCTACGGTGATGAGAATTATAAGAGCTTTGACAATATCGGCACACAGCAGGTAAGGTATGAGGGCGAAAATGTTGGCGGCGGCAAAACGCTGGTAACATGGGTCTGCTCTGAGGACAGAGTGTGGAGCGACAGCGAGATAAGCGATATCAATTTTATATGCAGAGCCACCTGTACCGTTTCTGAGAAAATAAGGCTTGCCGAAATGGCAAATAAATATTTTTATTTCGATACTGCAACTGGTCTGCATAATTTAAACGGTCTGTTCCGCTTTACAGCCTCTCTTATGAGAAGGAAGGTGCAGGACGAGTATATCGCAGCCTTTATTAATATAGTGGGCTTTAACTACATAAACAAAAAGGCAGGCTATAAAACAGGTACCAGGCTCATAAAGCAGTACAGCGTCAAGATGAGGAGCATTCTTGAAAAGGACGAGATCATCGCCAGACTGGGCGGAGATAACTTCGTGCTGGTCTTCAAAAAGCAGAACCGTGAAAAGGTGCTGACTGCCTTTGAGGGCATAAGGGTAAAATGCCGTGTCAATTCGGGCGAGCTCAGCTTTGTTCTGGCTGCAAGGGCAGGAGTTTATGAGATAGAGTCATCGGAGATACCCTTTGATGTGATACTCAATTATATTTCCGCAGCTCTCAATTATGCCAAGAGCTATACCAGGAACGCACTTGTTTATTACTCCAAGGATATCGAACGGAAGGTCATGGAGTATAAGGAGTATGTGCAGAGATTTCAGGCGGCTGTTGAGAATGACGAGTTTTTTGTGGTCTACCAGCCGAAGGTTTATACCGAGAACGATACCCTCTACGGCGGCGAAGCCCTAGTAAGGTGGAATTTTGACGGCAAGGTCATCTACCCCGGCGAGTTTGTTGAGGTGCTGGAGAAGGAGCACCTGGTATCAGCACTGGATTTTTACGTGCTGGAGCATACCTGCAGAGACCTGCGCCGCTGGATAGACAAGGGTATAAAGCCTGTCAAGATATCCATAAACTTTTCAAACGACCACCTGCTCGATGATACTCTGGTGGAGGATATAACAGCCATAGTTGACAGATACGGCATTGATCACAGCCTTATCGAGATAGAGATGACCGAGACTGCCGACGTCAACGAGATAACCAGACTTTTAGCCTATGTTGACGGTCTGCACAAAAACGGCTTTACAGTGGCTATCGACGATTTCGGCGTAGGCTACAGCTCGCTGCAGGTGCTGCAGTCGGTGAACGTTGATGTGCTCAAAATAGATAAATCCTTTGTTGATGATGTTTCTGAGGATAAGACCAAGCGTGAGAATATAATACTCAAGCATATCATCAACATGGCAGGGGAGCTGGGGGTCGAGATAGTTGCCGAGGGAGTGGAAACAGGCGACCAGCGCAGCAACCTGAGAGAAATGAACTGCCACCGCATACAGGGCTATGTCTACGACAAACCCCTTGAGTCGGACGAATTTGAAAAGAGAATGTTCGATAAGAATTATGAAAATGTAAGCTGCAAGTAAAATTAAGGCACGGTCGTTGCACGAATAAAAAAATGTTAACAAAGCGAAAGAAAAAATTGTTTTCTGGTATGTTTCCCCCGCCGTAGGCGGGGGAAACATACCCTTGGTCAATCGGTTCTTGTATATAGTTCATCTTTTATATAGACTTTATTCATGGCTTTTTAACTCGTGCAAAAGCCGTGAAAATTAAGGATAATTCTGTTGACAAACAGAGATATATGTGGTATAATTTATTTTGTAATTTAATAAACGGATTTGCAGGGGGACTGAAAGCGCTTGCGCCTAGGTTGAGAAGATTAAAATCTGACCCTTTGAACCTGTCGGTCAATACCGTCGAAGGAAGCCAAATTTAAACCATAGCTTTAAGTGCGCTTTCCCGACGGGACAGCGCCTTTTTATTTGCCTGACATTCCGTGAGGAGGAATTTAAAATGAGTAGTAAAAAATCATCAAAGACCCTTATGCTGGTGGAGGGCGCAGTTATGGTGGCGCTGGCTTCGGTGCTTAGCTTTATCAGAGTTTATAAGCTGCCCTGGGGCGGTTCCATAACCCTGCTTTCAATGCTGCCTATATGCCTTTACAGCGTAAAATACGGTGTAGTCAACGGACTCGGCGCAGCTTTTGTGTTCTCACTGGTGCAGTTCATACAGGGTATAACCGACGGTCTTTTCGGCTGGGGACTTTCACCCATGATGCTGGTAGCCTGCATACTTTTTGATTACATACTTGCATTTACCGTTATTGGTCTGGCTGGTCTTTTCAGAAAAAAAGGTGTTGCAGGCTGGATAGTCGGAACAGTTATCGCGCTTATGCTGAGATTTTTCTTCCACTTCCTCAGCGGCGTTGTTATCTGGGAGTCCGCAGGTAAGCTTTGGAAAGGCTTCGAGACCGACAACACATATCTTTACAGCTTCCTTTATAACGGCTCATATATGCTGCCTGAGATAATCTTCACAGCTATCGGCGCAGTTTTGCTGTTAAAGCTGCCTGTTACAAAAAGTCTTGTAGCTCCAAGAGACAAATAACAGTATTTTCAAGCATAATATTGCAAAGTTCCGCCCGATGTGCTATAATAACATCAGGCGGTTTTTTGTCGAGAGATTTACCGCTTTCGGCTTTTTAAGGAGTAGATGAAATGCTTTTAAATGTAATAGTCAACCCCGCAGGAGCGTCGGGCAGGGCGTGGAAGCTCTGGAAAAGGCTTGAACCTTTATTTTCAGGCAGCGAGTTCAGGCTGCACACCTCGACCAAGGAGCGTGGTATCGAGGACATCTGCCGTGAGCTGACAAGCACAGGGGAGGAGACTGCCCTGGTGGTCATAGGCGGCGACGGCACTCTCAACGAAGCTATCAACGGCATAGCCGATCTTGAGCTCACCAGATTTGGTTTTGTGCCCTGCGGCACAGGCAACGATATGGAGCGTGATATGGCTCTGCCAAAGACCAAGGAGGACATAGTAAGGCGGCTGCTTGACGGCGAGGTAAAGCGCCTGAGCGACATCGGCGAGCTCACCTATACCGATGAAAACGGCGGTGTACATAAAAGGCTTTTCAACATCAGCAGCGATATCGGCTTCGGTGCAGCCACCTGCGCCTTTGCCGACCGTTCAAGGCTGAAGCCGCTGCTCAACCGTCTGGGGCTGGGCAAGCTTATTTATCTGGTGGGAGCTGTCAAGGTGTGCCTTACTGCAAAGCCTGCAAGGGTGAAGATAACTGCCAACGGCAGGACCAGGCTTTACAAGCGCTGCCTGTGCGCCATAGCCATGAACCACTGCTATGAGGGCGGCGGTTTTAAGTTCTGCCCCCATGCCGATTTTGGCGACGGCAAGCTCGACCTGTGCATAGGCAACGGTCTTGCAGTGCCCGAGTTTTTCCATATGCTGCCCCTTGCCTATAAGGGCAGCCACCTCAAACTCAGAGGGGTCTATGAGGAGCGTGCCGACTGCATTGAAATGTCCTCGGATATCCCCCTATGGGTCCACACCGACGGCGAAGTCCCCGGTAAGACAAAAAAAGTAAAAATGAAAATGATCCCAAAAAAGCTCAGGCTGATAGTATAGGTTTGTGAGCTGTCTATACATTACCCCGAGTGAAAGGAGAATACTGATGAAGATAAGAATGGCTGAGCAAAAGGACATACCGATGATGACCAGGCTTTTGTATCAGGTATGTGATGTTCACGCACAGGGCAGACCCGACCTGTTTGTTTCGGGCGGAAGAAAATACACCGAGCAGGAGCTTGAAGCACTTTTAAAGGACGACAGCCGACCGATACTGGCGGCGGCAGATGACGATGATAAAATGGTGGGCTATGCCTTTTGTGTTATGCAGGACCACCGCAGCGACACTGCCATGACTGACATCATCACTTTGTATCTTGACAATCTGTGCGTTGATGAAGCCCACAGGGGCGAGCATATCGGCACAGCACTTTACAAAGCGGTGCTTGAGTATGCAAAAGAGAGGGGCTGCTACAACGTGACCCTTAACGTATGGTCCTGCAACCCCTCGGCTATGAGATTTTATGAAGCTATGGGCATGAGTACCCAGAAGATCTGCATGGAGCAGATAGTGGGTCAGTCTCCCGAAAAGGATAAGCCCTGAAACAATAAACAGCTAATATTGTTACATGAGGTTAAAATATTTATATCAACTGTACCAAAAAATTCCCCACAAACTTTTTTGTCTGTGGTAAAATAAAGTCACCGTCGGAGAGATACCTCCGGCAGTGACTCTTTTTTTGATCCAAAATCAATTCCTTGTTTGTTTTGTCTTAGCGGCTGCGTTGGTGAGAGAATGCAGCCGTGCTTTTTTTATCAGAAATAATACATATCCGCATTATCTTCATCAAAGGCAAAGTCCTCAAGGTCCTTGAATGCCTCTCTCAGCTTGCCGCTGTCTATCTCCAGCTCGCCGTCATAGTAGTCGCCGTAATCATAGTCCTCATCATCGTCGTAGGAATATCTTTCAACGCTGCATACCACATAATCGCCTGCTATCACACAAGCCATAGGTATCAGCTCCACATTGCTGCTGGAGGGAATGATGCCCGAGAGAATGTAGGATACCTCAGACTTTATGCGCAGGGCGTCCTCTTCGCTGTCTGCCTTTATCTTCATGTATACATCGTCCTCGCCTGCGTCAAAGGCGGTCTGTATAGCCTTTGGTATAGCGTAGATATCCTCGATCTCCGAAGCGCTCATCACCAGATAGCAGCAGTCTAAGCTGGTGCATTCGGGAATATCCTCCTGATCGCTCCAGTCGTAGCCGTCCTCCTCCTTCATCTCGTCGTTGACGTTAAAGCAGGTGTATGCAGGTGACTCGTCGCCGCCGTCAAAGGTCAGGTCAACATGGTACCAGTTTCCGTCGATGTTGACCACGTCCCAGGCGTGCTCGCCCTCCGCGGTGGAGTGGATTATCTTGCAGTCGATACCCAGAGCGTCCATAAACAGCTTGAAGGTAGTGGCATTGCCCACGCAGATAGTCTCATGATACTTGAAAAAGCCGTAGGGCGTATGAGCATAAAGGTCGGCGTCATCGGTCTCAAGGTCTATGGCAGCCAGGTTATCATCATTGTATGCAGTAGTTGCAAACATATAGTCATAAATAGCCTTTTCCTTTTCGTACTCGCTCATGTTATCGGTGATGTTTTCCTCTATCGCCTGAGACATCTGCTCCAGCACGTACTTGTCATTGTCATCAAGCGCTGAGTCGTCCCCCGACTTATAAGCCTCCAGAACGGCAGTGTCGTCATAGATATCGTGTATCTCTTCATAATCAAAATACTCTTCCGGGTCAAAATCCTCAGAGAGAATATCCTCGGGCTCTACCTCCAAAGCGTTTGAAAACAGGGTCAGAAGTCTGTCTACCTTGTATTCAAGCTCCTCTATCTTTTCATCGTCCGATGATTTTTCTCCATCGTCCTCCTTATCCTCCTCAGAGCTCTTATTCTCCTTTTTCTCGCTCTGCGAGCTGCTTGCGGCTTCCTTCTTGCTGCTGCCGCTGTCCTTTTTCTGCGAGCAGCCCCCAAGGCTCAGTGACGAAGCCATCAGCCCCAGACAAAGGGCGAATGTAATGATCTTTTTAGCATTGTTCCTCATATGTATTATCTCCTTATAAAAATTAAAATGTAAATATGCAAAATTACGTGTCAGGTGCAGCCTATCCCTCCAGCGCCTCCTCAATAGTCTTTTTCAGCGATGAAGCGTCCTCGGAGATTATCAGCACATCATAGCCCCCTGCCGAGAATATCTCAGCCGAGTCTATCTTAGGCATCTCCTCGGGCTTGTAGGTCTCAAAATCTCTTGAACGTGAGCTTAAACGGCTTTCGAGTATCTGCTTGCCCTTGCCGTCGGCAGGCTTTATCATTGATATCTCATCAGCATTGCCGCCGCTTGTGGCGAAGATTATGCCGCCGTCTGTGAGCTTGTCGGCTTCAATACCGTAAAGCTTGGGGCAGTTGTTGTCAAAGGTCTCCTCACCGTAATAGGCATCGCCGTCAAGCAGCTCGTTATCAATGGCAGATAACACCTCCTTGGCAGTTACCTCACTTTCCTCAGTCTGCGAGCTTTCGGCAGTCTCGCTGTTTTGCGAGCTCTTGCCGCTGTCAGCCTTGCTGTCCTCACCGCCGCAAGAGCCCAGCATGACCATTGCCGCCGCAGCGCATAAAATGCGCAGATAAAGCTTCATTATTATCTCCCTTTCTATGTCAGATATCTATTATTGTCTGATGAGCGCAAAGCTCCTTATCAGTACCTTAGACATTATATCATTAAGCCGAACGACCTTGCTTGCAAGTGGTCTGAGGCGAAATGATACAATAACGTATGAAGGCTATGCGTTTATTATATCACATAAGTCGTTCCAATTCAATAGAATTACAAAATTTTTCACTTGTTTGTCAAAATGTAAAATTAAGGGAAAACCCCGTGCCTGCGCCCTTTTGTGCAGTATAAAAGGGCACCGCGCTCAGCATGGTGCCCTCTGTTAATTATATCTGATAGATCGCCTGTTAAAACAGGATATTCTTAAAGCATACCTCTGGTCTGTGCTCGTCAAAATTCCAGCTGTGGTAAGCGTCGCCGTGGCAGAACTGCTTCTGGTCGCAGCCTGCGCACTTTTCGTTCTCGTCGCCCAGATCCTTGCGGAAGATCTTAAAGCCATTCTCCCATACCTCGCTGAACCTGTCTTTAAGTATGTTGCCCTGTACAAACTCCGGCCGCCTTTCGATGTCAAGGCAAGCGGTTATATCGCCGTTAGCCATAATGCTGGCGGTGTAGAGCCCTGCGGTGCAAAGATAATACCAGTCCCTCACCTCACGCTCATACTCTGTTCCCAGATAGTGGCTGCACCCGTATGATACAGGCTCGCCTGCAATGCGCTTGTTTCTTATGTATTCAAACATGGTGCGGTAGTCCTCATCGGTCAGCAGCAGCTCAGGGTGCTGCTTCGCCCTGCCGATAGGCTCTATGTTTATTATCCTCCAGGAGTCGATATCCATCTTATCAAAAATATAATAAAGTTCATCAAGCTCGCCGATGTTCTGGTGAGTCACAACAGTGGTCACCTGCACGTGCTTGAATTTTCCCACCCTCAGAAGGCTCTCAATGCCCCTCATGGCTTTTTGGTAGCCCCCGGGGGTGCGCCTGAAAGCGTCATGGGTCTGCTCCAGCCCGTCTATGCTCACCGAAATTGTCTTCATACCGCAGCGGTAAAGCTCCCTCGCCGCAGCGTCATCGATAAGGGTCGCATTGCTGGTCATTCCCCAGTTGAAGCCCAGAGAGTTTGCAATGTGCATGATATCGAAAAACTCTTTTCTCAGCAGCGGCTCACCGCCTGTTATGCACAGCATTTTTTTTCTGGTGCCCATATCGTCTCTCAGCTGCCTTAAAAATGTGCCGTACTGGGAAACGCTCAGCTCGTCACTGGGCACATCGCCGCAGCTGCTGCCGCAGTGTATGCACCTTTCGTTGCAGCGAAGTGTCAGCTCCAGAAAAAGATTTCTGAGCTCAGGCTTTTTCATAAGCTCCCCACGGTAATTTGAGAGCTTGTTCAGATCTTTTATCTTAGTTTCTACATTAAGCATTTTCACGCACTCCGTGGTCTAAAATACCTCAGTTAAAATCAGAGGGCGGACCGTAAACTGTAATGGGATTATCATAGTAGGGCACAAATTCATCGTCGCCGTTCTCGGTGACGTCCTCCTTTTCGGTATCGTCCTCGTCAGCCTTGCTGTCCTTGTCCTCAAAATATGATGGCGGACCGTAAACCAGCTGCTGGAACTCACCTTCGTCATACTCCTCCTCCAGCGTGGGGGGAGGTCCGTAAACGTCCTGCTGGATATCTTCGGCAGGGTCATACTCCTCTTTGCTGTCCTCATCGTCAAGCTCAGGGGGCGGACCGTAAACAGTCTCATGAATATCGTTTCCGGGGTCATACTCTTCCTCGCTGTCCTCATCGTCAAGCTCGGGGGGAGGACCGTATACGTCCTGCTGTATATCGTCCTCGGGATCATATTCTTCCTCGCTGCTCTCAGCCTCATTGCTGTTATCAGCTTCCTTATTATCAGAGTCCTCAGCCTCACTGCCTACAGAAACAGGCTCCTTCACGCTGCTGTCGCCTACAGGGAACTCGACCTCGCAGCTTGTCATAGTAAGCACAGCTGCAAAAGCCGCAGCGGTAAGCAGGGTCTTTTTTGTCTTTTTCAAAATGAACTCCTCCTCTCATGTCAAAAAATATCTACCTATGTAAATTATACTATCCCCTTAACAGTTTGTCAATAGCTAAGCAGGCAAAAAATTAATTTTTATCTGCCGTTATTGACAAATTAAACCATTAGCTTTATAATCATATTATAATGCAGTTTTCGCATTGCAGATCATTTTTCAGAAAGGGAGCTTCACAATGAGCAAGCTTAAACCATACCGCCGCAGGGCATATTATTATGAGACCGACAGAATGGATATCGTACACCATTCAAACTACGTCCGCTGGCTTGAGGAAGCAAGGGTAGACCTTATGGAGCAGGCAGGCTGCCCCTTTACCGTTACCGAGAGTATGGGCATAGTGTCTCCCGTTTTAAAGGTCGAGACAGAGTATAAATACCCCGTGCGCTTCGGCGATGAGTTCGAGGTCAGATGTACCCTCACAAATTTCAACGGCTGCAGGTTCGAGCTGGAATACGAGATAGTGAACCTCACCACAAACCAGCTCGCCTGCAAAGCAAAGACCTCCCACTGCTTCACCGATACCAGCCTTCGTCCCGTAAGGCTGCAAAAGCAGTTTCCCGAGCTTTATCAGAAGCTGCTTGCCGTTAAGGATTAAAAGCATTTTTTATATATAAAAACAGCAAGTTCAATATACCTTATACTGTTGACATAAACCCGAAAATGCGCTATAATTAAACAAAATCAGGCACATCTGTGTGCAAATTTTATTTATGCGGAGGGCGATGTATCTTGAAAGGGTTAAAAAGGATCATCTCAGCCTGTGCCGCCGCAGCGGTAATGACCGCCTCGGCAGGTACAGCACTTACCCCAAAAGCGTATGCGGAGGAACATGATATGGTTTTGAAGATCGACGGCAAAACAGCGGTCACAAGTGAGCAGAAGCTCTACAGAGGTCTTGGCATGGTAAGCGGCAACAACACATCAAGGCTGCTTATCGACTATAAGCAGGAGCACCCCGATAAGTATGAGGAGCTTTTACAGTATATGTTCGGCGAGGACGGGCTGGGCATAACTCACCTTAAAATTGAAATGGGCGCAGATATCAACTCATCATCAGGCACCGAGCCTGCGGTGATGAGAGCTGAGGAGGAGCAGGCTGATGTAACGAGAGGTGCAGGCTATATGCTGGCAGCCGACGCCAAAAAGGTCAACCCCGACCTGACCCTTGATATGCTTTGGTGGAGCGTGCCCAGGTGGGTAAGCGACGCCGAGGACGTGAATGCCGCCAAGTATAAGTGGTATAAAGATACCCTCACCGCAGCCTATGATACCTACGGCATAGAGTTTGACTACGTCAGCGCCAACCAGAATGAGCGTGCTGTGGATGCAGAGTGGATCAAATATCTTTCCTCTCACCTTAAATCAGAGACCGACTGCCCCTATGATTTTTCCAAAATAAAAATAGTCGCCGCCGATGAGGTAACAGCGTGGAATGTTTCGGGAGATATGCTGGACGATGAACAGCTTCGTGACGCAGTCGATGTTATCGGCAGCCACTATACCAGCTGGTATGATGCCAATACACAGATACTCAGTGACGAATACGGCAAGGAGATATGGTTCTCAGAAGCCAGCGCACCCATGACCTACCCCAAGGGTATTTATAAATACGACGGCGCAGGCTCGGGACTTGTGGGCATAAACGGCGCACTTGATGTTGCAAACCGTATAATAACCATGTTCCCCGGGGGAGCTATGACTCTCTATGAGTTCCAGCCCGTTGTAGCTTCATTCTATGACGGCTCGACCTACTGCCACAAGCAGCTTATCACCGCCAACGAGCCCTGGAGCGGCTATTATACCTTGGATAACGGCTTTTATATGTCGCTGCATTTCTCTCAGTTTTTCAAAAAGGGCTGGACCTTTATAGAGTCAGCCTGTCAGGGAGACGGCAAGGCAGGCGGCGACGGTCATGCAGTGGTGGACTCCATAAACAGCTTTATGACTGCCGCAGACCCCGAAACAGGGGACTACAGCACGGTGATAACCAACACCACCGATGTGCCTATAACCTACACAGTCAAGGTCAGCGACCTCGACAAAGCTTCCGAAAGCGTTGATATCTGGGAGACCAGAGGACC
>ERZ842401.3142-NODE-3142-length-20913-cov-4.207786_pt1 | contig 20913 bp, 6 predicted proteins | sample MGYA00521270_ERZ842401 | MGnify/ENA primary metagenome ERZ842401 (study PRJEB31892, sample SAMEA3878208) | bioreactor metagenome | biome: Moose rumen | place: Sweden | collected 2011-10 | study: EMG produced TPA metagenomics assembly of the PRJEB12797 data set...
CTATGGTTTGCTACGCTACAACCATGCACCGACCAGGGTTTTTAATAAAAATAGCGAAGAACCGGAGCTACTTAATGTAACTCCGGTTCAACGGTTTACCAGTTGGTTAAGGTATCCCGATGCTTCGCTATTGCGATAGCAACAGGATCCTGACCTTCTGGGCATGGATGCAACCGAAGGTTGAACCTTCTGGTTGCCACCAATTCACCATTTTCGATCTTGGCTACTGTGATTTGCACAGTACCAAGGCCGATGGTGGCTATGTTACCATACTTATACATGGTAACACCTCCTTCCATAGCGGACAGTAGTTGCCCGTGCAGCCATTGCAGCATGGCTACACGGGCAAACCTACTACACCCGTTGAGGCACGTACTGCCCAGTGGTTGGGCAATAGTGCATTAGGGTCAACGGAATGCCATTGCTGCAACACAATGACACCAAGATTGCTGTTGCAGCGGTTAACCCAGTGACATACACTGTCAAAGGGTCACCTACATACACAGCAGCGTCTGCTGTATCCGCACTATTGCAGGCAATACCTGCTTCAATACGGATATGGCAATTAGCTTTAAGCCATGTTGCAATGGCCTCGCTAATTGCATGGAAGTTGCTGGGATCAGCGACTTCCTGGAGGATATAATCCTCCACAGGCAGGTCGTGCCTGCCCTGAATCAAACCAGCCTTTAAGGTTGACATGGTCAACCTCCTTTCTCCCCTCATTCAAGGGGATTCAAATTTTATAAAATATAGAAGAACCGGAGTTGCATTAAGTAACTCCGGTTCACGATTAAAAAAATAATGGACCCAAGCATTTACTTCTTGATGTGCTTGGGTCCTAGCTCCTTAGCCCCGCAAGAAGCATAGACAGGGCTAATAACCATGCTCCTAGCCGCTCCTTAGTCCCGCAAGAAGCTGAAACAGGACTAATATACCCTAAAGAAATACCTGCACGCCTACGCAGCGACAAGCGCAGACTCGCATACGCTCGCTGGAGCGCACACGGCAGGATTTTAAAAAGGAAACAAGGTTATCAGGTATCTTTATGGCGGGTATTTACCGCACAGATACCTCTCCGGCCCTGTTCCCTCCGAGGGGTTTAATGCACCATTTAGTACATCAAATTACGCAAGCTTTCAGGTCCTTGGGCAATTTGCCCACGAGAAATGCCTTCTTGGCATCCTCGTCAATCCCTACGCCTGCCTGGGAGATGGCACCGAAGGTGGTGCAGGCGGCACCGATTACTCGATTTGCCATCTCGTATGGAGCACAACTTTCGGCCACATCGGCCTCACGTTGTGCTTTTTTCCCTTGTGCCTGGATTACAGGCAGCAAGGAATTTTGTGCCTGGCTGTTAAACGCATATTCACTATATGCGTTTAGCATACCAATGACGTTCATACCCATAGTCTACCTCCTTATGGATACGAATTTTTACAATGGCAAAACTCATTTACAAAGGATACAATGATACCAATGCAGGATTACAAGGTTCAAAAAGGAACAATAGGTAGGGGTAGGTATATTGGTATCTATGAATTTTTGTTAATTCTTTTGTATCCATCTCCCCATAAATTTTCCAGCTCCTTAAGGCCGGCAAACTTTATGTGGCTTAAGATAGCCTTGTACCTAAGTATCTTAAGAATCACGGTACGCTAAGAAAGAAAAGGATATAAGTATGCTTTTGCTTATAAGGTTTTACCTTAGTATGGTTGAGATGCAAATAGATGGTAGGGTGTAGGTCAGGTATGGTTTAACCATACTCGTGGGGTAGTCACAACCAACAGTCAACCGCATCTAATAAACCTTATGTTGCTAAGTAACTAAGTAACATGTGTTACCTTATGTAAGCATAGGTATCCCTAGGCTCCCTTAAGTAACTAAAGTACATAGGTATCAATTGATACATAGGTACTTTAGTGATTCTTTTCCGGTCCTGGAATCTTTGCATACATAAGGTCTGCGGAACACCATCCTTTGCTCTTGAGTCATGAGTGCAACAACTCACCAGTTGCCTAGCACATTAGGACTGCTGTGGACTCCTAAGTAAGTGCCTTCTCTTTGTCTGGTCCCCCAGGGTAATCACAAGAAGATACAGTTACTTAGCAACTTGGTTATTCGACTCACATCTTATTTATGTGGTACATTACGCCGACCAAGAACGGCACTATGGTGTGCAAACTGATTACATCATTAAACCTAATGTTTTGTCAAGATATCAGATATTGTGTTTTTTGAAATTATGGTATACAATATGTACTACCAAGAACGGTAAGGCACCAGGCACGAAACTTTCCTCACCTGGTGCCGATCCTTTTTCTGTGCTAAAATTATTTTGTCCAATCTCCCTTCCGAGTCGGACAAATTGACACTGGCCTGGCCCCTCTCTTCTTGACTTGTCTCACCTCTGTCTTGTCTTTAACTTTGGGGCCGGGCCACATGTATGTTACAATGCATGCCATGACAAAAAGTTATGACATAGCAGTCTTTGCTCCTAGTGATGGTTTAACTCCCTTACAAACTAAAAAGCTCAATCAGAATTTTCAGAGACTTCTTGATTTGGTTTCGGGTAGAGACGAAAATACTGAAACCGTTGTTAAAACTGCTGCAGTGGTGCAAGAGTATGTGATCCCAGTTGTGATGGATATTGCCTATCCGATTGGTTCTTTGATTTTGGCTAAAGACGCAACTTCTCTTCCTGCTTGGGGTGAGTGGCAAGAAGTAACACAGTACAACAATAGGTTTATTCGCTTGGGCAGTTTTGGAAATACTGGTGGTAGTGCTACCCAAACTATTGAGTGCACTATGCCAAGTCACACTCATACTTACTATAAGCAAGTTGCTGGCAATACTATTAAGGTGGAAGAATCTAGTGCAAGTGGTGCTAAGAATGTTTTAACTTCGATTAAGGATGCTAGTGCTACAACTAATACTAGTTCTGCTGGCAATGGATCTGATCAAGTCATTTCTACTATCCCACCATATGTCACTATGAAACTTTTTGAAAGAGTTGCCTAAATGAAGAATCTCGATAAGTTGTTTACCGTATTCCTTTTAATCGTGCTAGTATTCTTTTTGTTGTTGGTGATAGAGAATGGATAAGCTTATAATAGCGACAGTCGGAGCAGGGTGCCTTTACGTATCTAAGTCCTCCGCTGTGTCCTGCTCCGATGCCTATTAGCATTGTTTTCATTGTCGCACCGAGCATTGAGAGCACTGCTTTAGGAGACAGACTTCTATTTAGGAGTCTGTCTTTTTTTATGGAGCGTGCTATACTTTGGCTAATTTGATAAAAGGAGTCATCATGGCCTTATATGATATTAATCAAATGCAGTCGGCTGAAGCTAGTATGCCAACGATCACTGGTATAGTAGGTAATCCAGATCTAAATGCGTATGTTCAATATTACAATGACGTTGTTCAGGCTACCGGTGGACAGCCTGCTTGGGGTGCTTCTCAGGATTTAAGTGGTATCAATCACTATGAAGCTCCTGGCATAGGTGGCATGGTAAATAATCTCTTTAGCAATGCACCTGAAGATACTACTACTGGCTATGGATGGGATGCCTCGCGTGGTGTACGTGATATGTCTACCACCGACAAGTTTTTCCACGCGCTTGGTAATATTGGTGAGGCCATTGCGGGTACAAGTGGGTTTAATGGCTGGGATACTTCTCAGAGTGTACCAGAAAATGTCGGGCGCTTTTTTGTTAGTCTTCCCACCGGTATAGCATCTGCTCCATTTACCGGCACCGAGCATCTATATGAAGGCGTAACAAGAAGGCCGATTACAGAAGCAGATGCTTCAGGAAAAATGCCCGGTGATGACTTAACTGGTTTTCAGGCGCTTGGTTCTCTTGCTACTGGCCTTGTAGATACACTTGGTCTTCTCGGTGGTGGTAGTGCTGAGGTGCTTAATGCTGGCCGTAATTCATTGAGAGCTTTCCGCAATGTAGCCCCTGCTGCACATCTCGGTATGTCTGGTTCACGTTTCCTGGGCCGTGGTGCTGGCGCTATTGCATTTGACACAGTTGAAGAAGGAGCAGAAGAAGCCTTCCAATCTGTAATGGAAGATATTCGTTACGATCAGCTTGACGAAGGTTCTATTGGGCGTGCTCTTGAGGGTGCTGCTTATGGTGCCGCCGGTGGCGCTATCATGTCTGCTGGTGGTCAGATGATGAATAGCGCTTTCGATTCAAATAACGAGAGTGCCATGGCTAGTCAATCGCCTGTTCCTACACAAAGCAGTATTAGTGAATATCATAAAAATGTAGGCCGGCCAGTCGATAAGAATCATATCGCAAAAGAAGCAATAGACTATGCGCTTGAGCGAGAGGGCAGAGAACATGCAGTACCAGGTTCTTCTATGACACTCAACGTTGTTGCATCTCAACGAGCCTTAGGGCATGCTAAAGTAGGTCTCGATTATTTCACTGGATCTTATACATCTTACGAACACGGTTCTCGTGAAGCTGTGGCAGATATGTTAAATACTACAGAAGAAGTATTAGACAAAATTTTCGATCCTAATAATAAATTAGAAGATCAAGTTATTCAGCTTAATCAATTAATTGCAGAAGCAAAAAAGAACAAAGATCCTTATATTGTTATTGAGCGAACACCTAAAACGTCTGGTTTAAAGCAACCCCTGATGTTGTATATAGATGAAATTGTACCTGGTAATATTCTAGACGTGCATGCTCAAGTTCAAAAAATGATGGGTGCAGACAACGATGGCGATCTTACTTTTACTTATGCAGGTTCTAGAAATGCACCTAATGCTATATCTCCCGCTAGCGCTGCAGCTTATATATCTTCTGGAACTGGTGAATCTCTGTTTGATAAAGATTATTTTACATTTGGGCATACTTCTAATGGTCTTGAGCAGGCTAAGGCAGAAATAGAAAATAAATATACTTGGGCTAAAACACAATTAAAAACACAAACGCCACGAACACTTGATGCTTTACAACAAGTTTATACCGCTATTGAGGAAATGGCTAATGGGGATAGTGATGTTACTAACTTCTCTAATAAGCTTTCTCTTCTTGAAGCACGTCTCAAAGACTATTATAGACCTGAATTTAGAGCACAGCTAATAAAGGATTATCCAGATGCAAGCGATGAAGAAATAGAAAAAGCAGTAAAAATAAAGACTAGCTCTCTCTCACACCGCATAATCTCTGACATTATAAATATAGTAGAAACATCGACAAGAAATACTTTTTCAACATTTGTTGAAAATCAAGTAAATAGCGAACTAGAACAAGCAAGTAAGGTTATTGATGCCGTATGTGAGGCTATATTTACAAAGGGAAAAATTGCTAAAAATGCTTCTGATGCCGAGGTTTTAACACATGCATTAGCTGATATTTTTTATTCTTTTCTCTATGGTGGATTCCCCTCATTTAGACAAAATGGTGTTTATTATTATAATGCCTTAGAAACTTTGGATAAAACAGTAGTTAGTGCTTTATCTGATAAAAATGTTTTTGAAGTTTTCCTCAAGGCTGCATATCAGTTATCTGAGTTTGGTCTTTCGGTTGAAAATGCGATTTCTACCTATATATCTACTATTGCTGTTAACAAGGTAATGTATCAAAACTTTAAGCCTGTTGATACACGTAATGATGTTGAAGTTGAAGAATTTTTAAAAGCTGTTGAAGATGCTATTAATGAAGCCAATGAACTTTATAACAATTTAATTAAAACCTCTTCCGAGGATACTACTGATACATCTATTAAAGAATTCAAGAAGCAATTCCCTAGTGCTAAACCTCGTTCAAGAGTATCAATAGAGCAGCCCGTCTCAATGGCTAATGAAATGCTTAAAATGTTTTCTGGTGTACCAATGCAAAAATTATTTGCCATAGATGAAAATGATCCATTTTATGGTGTTACCCTTGGTGGAGCCATGGAATATCTTAGTTTATCCGCTTATGATAATCCGTATTTTGGTGGAACTAAATTTGGTAGTTTCTGGCGTGCATTATTGGTGGCCTATAAATCAACCGAAAGTTCAGTTGGTAAAACATTAGAGAAAGGTCTTTACTCACAATTTCAAGAGATTAATTCTGTACGAAATCTTAGTCTCTTTGATTTTATCCCTAAAAATCCGGATGAAATGTTAGAGACGATTCCTGATGAAGCATGGAATTTAGCAACAGGATTGTGTGATTATATTGTTTCTGAAATAGGTCCACAGGCGGCATTGGCTTTACATGTTGCCGATCCCCTTGGATTACTTAATTCAACTTGGGGTCGAGGTATATTCTCTGGGAATTGGGATATGTTTGTGGGGGCGTTTATTTCCCTTACTATTACAGCCAAACATGTAACCGATCAAACCGTAAAAACAAATGCCTACAATCTCTATGATGCCATGGAGGCCTATGAAAATGGCATTACAGATGAATATGTGGAAGCCCATGTAGAATATGCATTGCGAGAGCATGCAAATGATTCAGCCCTTGATATGTATTTTTATACTCAATGGCAGGAAAATAAGTGGGAAGTATTTAATATAATAAAACGCTTTACATCCTTTGGTGAGGGTGCTCCTTCGTTAAATGATAAGATTTTTGAACTTGGGGCAATTACTGCTAGTGATGCAACATTGAGTGATTTGCTAGTTTGTGCTTTCAAGAATTCAAGTGGGTCACTCGCTTTATCAGAAATTACAAACAGGTTAGTAAGATCTCAAGGTAAGTTATCTGTTGCCATAAAGGATTCAGGCAAATTTGCAGCAGGCCAAGTTGCGTCTGTTAGAGACATGATTAAACATAACAAGTGGACAGTGGGGCATGTTGTTGGGGGGCTTCGCGCTGCCTACCATCATGGCTCTATTAGGCCTTCGCGTGCGGCATTGACCGCCGCAGTTGATAGTGCCTATGGGGTCTATAAATTTATGGTAGAAAAAGGTTTAACTGCGGAATCCGCTTCTCAGTTATATGATGAAGTTTCTCATGCTTTAGTCGGTAATCTATTCAGCTCTATTGAGGCCATAGATTATGGTATCGGGAGGATGCGTTTAGGTAATTTTCTCGCTAACCGCTATGAAATTTTAAAACTTGTTTTTGAGCCAGGATCTGAAATCACTGTTGTATATGAAGATGCCGATGGTACGCCACACGATTCTACGCTATCTTATGCAGATTTTTATCGAACTATAAAAGATGATTTTAAAGATACTGAAGAAGCCAGTGAGCAACTAACTTGGCAACTTATTGAAACTTATCCACAACTTCTTACTCTTGCAATGCCTCAACGGGGTACACCACTTTATAGCGGTGACAATACATCTTCGGCTTACGGCATGGCGAATACTCCCATGGATTATCTAACAAGTTATATGGATGCTAGCCCTGTTGATGTAACACGTGCTACTATTGAAGATTCTATAGTTGCTGATCTTGCGTCTGATGAAACCTTTTATCAGATGATTGTTGCTATGACTCCCGAATTGGAGAGTTTGCCCCTTGAGGCAAAAACAAAAGCAGTTAATCAGGCTGCTGATGAATTAGTTACTATGTTTACTCGTCTTATTGCTGTTCCAGATAATGAGTTCGAAACTTTTAAACAGGAATATCATACTGATTCTTTAGCAGATAGTTTAACAGCTACGATAGACAATGCAATACTTATGGCATCAGATTATGTAGATAGAACCATTATTGCGGGCGGTTTACAGTTAGCGGATAATGAAGTCATTACGAGTGTTACACAAGCTGTTTTACAAGTAAACCTTTTCGATCTTATGAAACAGCATAACTTACAATTTACTCAACCCGATCATTTAAAACATTTATCAGCCGGTAATAAAATTATAGAAAACCATTTCCAAGATTTAGCAGATATATTTCATACTTTATCAAGGCTCTCATCATCAGAAGTATTTAGAGGTATAGTAGCCAACCAAATATACAGTCTTTTCAATGTGAACTTACACGAAATAATCGATGCCGCTCAAGGTAAGGAAGCCGATAAAAAAGCCGTTAAAAAACTTTTAGGGATTGATCCAGCGACTAATAAGCTTGATAATGCAACAAAATTTTACAACGCTCTAGTTGGTGGCCTCAAAGCAAGTGATGATATTACAACGCTTGTTTTAGATCCCAGTGAACGCTTTGATTCAGTAGACGACCTTATAGAGCGTTGTGAAACAATTGCTGCTAAATTTAGCGGGGAGGTAACTTCCGAAGGTCTTTTATCTAAAAAAGATAGAGACGCTATTGAAAAAGCTTATAAGGGTGACGAAACTGATATTGCAAAACTTTATCAAAAATACAATGGTATTATTCTTGCTGGTCTTTTGCAGAGAATGTCGCAAGGAACTGGTGAAAAACTCAACCCTTATGCTGCCTCCCAAACAATCGATTTATATAATTGGCTTGTAAACAAGGCTACAGAGTTTAGAAATGCATACCGAAAAGAGGGTATTGCAGCTCTAGCACCGGGAACAAATATTAAAATTAATCCGCCTACAATAGATCTATCGGGAGCTGCTATTGGATTTGCTACCAGTAATGTTGGCCAAATTATGCGTTCTGCACCCATTCAAACAAGTGTTGCCCTAGAAGCTGCAAATTTAAGTAAAATAGTTGGTTATGGTTGGCTTAATTCTCCCGATACTAAATGCGATCATAAAGGGCGCGAAGTAAGAGTAGAAGATTTGTCTGATGATTCATCATTGGAAGTTAACCCGGATAAATTACTAGAATATAATTATTCTCTTGAACCCGGTGGAGAAACACATAGATTTACTGAAAGAACATTAAACTGGTTACAATCTCAGCAGATAGATAAAATTTATGTTTATGAAAATCATTATTGTGGACTCTTAAGCTGTTCAAATTGTACTCCGAGAAATAGAACTCTTGTTGGAACAATCGATGCTTTGATCAATGGGATGACCGAAGATGCTAATCTTCGACTAAAGAAAACTCTTGAAAAACTTAGGAGCATGGTTATTAACCCCCATGACTATGGATTAAAAACATCTTATGATGTTACAAATCTTCAAGAGATTTTATTTCATATATCGTGGGTTAGAACAAAGCTAGGTGAAGAATTAGAGAAAGAAGTCACCGCAATCGCCGGTGATCTAAAGTTCAATCGTCAGAATTGGGATATTCTTGCCACAGCAATGACCCCATATGTTACAGTGGTATCTAATGCTGGTAATGTTTACCGGGTTTCTATCAATGAATTACATCGAGCTATAAACGGAGAGTCATCGGAAAAGATGGCAGCTTTGGTGCAGGAAGGTTTTTCATCAGTTAGGATTAATCTTGTTGGCTTAGATGAAATGTCCGCAAAAATCGTTCATGCTGTAGAAACTTATGCTGACGAGTGTTTTGAAAAGGGAGAACAATTTAGTGATGCAGAGGCACGTAAAAGAGCTAGAGCTACTGCAGAAAATTGGGATACTTATACAAAAAAACTTGATGCTAAGAGCGTTTTAGAGCGGATTCATTATGTTTCTGCTGCAGCTAAAGATGTAGCTTATTCAGATCATGGCGCTAATCCGGTAGTCGAATTACTATCTTCTCTACCGTATGGTACAAGAAATACTAATATTTTTATGCATTCGGGGGTTGACTGGGCAACTACGGCTAAAGAAAAGATTGCTGATGCGGGGTTTGGCTGGATCGATAAAACTCTTGGTCCTGATAATGAGGGAAAATACTACATTGGCTCAATTACAATCTCTTTGCCTTCCAATCAAAAAATAGATGGCAAAACTGCTGAGAGATGGCTTTCAGATTTTCAAAATTATTCATCTCTTATAAATAATCGAGATTTAAAGAAAGGCTTAGGAACCGGAGGTTTTGCATATAACAATAACGATTATACAAATATTGTTGAAATTTATATTGGTTCAAAAAATGACCCAGAAGCATTGATAGAAGCTTACCAAAATGCTAAAGCACGTAATCATTATTTTGCTATACCTCACGATCACGACCTTGTTGAAACATTTAACAATAGTAATCCTAGTTTAACTTTACAGGGTGCTGCACAAGAAGTTGCAATACAAGATAAAACTGGGAAGTATACTTCGTTTGTAGTGTATAATCCCATGAAATTAGATTTGCTCAACCCTAATTATCAAACAGGCTATCAAATTGCTTATAAAGAAATTAAAGGCCATCCTAAAGATAGATTTTTCTTATGTGTTGAAGATAAGGTTAGACTCGCTATTGGTGATAGTACGGTTGTACTTAGCCAAGAAGCAGCAGCACGTCTTGAATATACACATCATGGAGTTAGTGAACAAGCCCTCGATTCCATGATTCCTGAACACGAGGGTCGAGGTCAGGCAATCGAAATAATGACGTTTGACGATCTTCAAACTCTTGCTAATGAAATTCTTGCTAAAGGAGACGAAGCGCAGATTAATGCTGCAATAAAAGAAAAATTTGAAGGAGCACTCAAACATTATGAGAGTTTGAAGTGGATTAATGAAGAAGCTTTAATTGTCAGAATTAAAGCTTATTTAGAACTTGTTGCTGGCAAAGATACTAATCGCCAAATTACCTATAATGATTTTGTTGCTGATGCAAGTAAAGACGATTGTATTGGTATTATTCGTAAAGGGAATTATTTGCTTCCAATTTTCTTTACAGCAAGCAATGCTCCGCGAACAGCAAATGTTCATTTTGAGATTAATTTTTCTGGGAAATTAGAGCTGTGGTGTGATGGTCAATGGAACGCTGCAGAAGAAAATGACAAGATATCTCCTTATGGTATTTCCTTTAAATCAATAGCAGTAGTAGTAGATGATGAACATAAAGATGCTTTGTATAAAGTAAATAATCATGGATTACCTGTTTACCAAGATGGTAGGGTTGATGCCCATGTAAATGCACCAACATTTGCTGGTCGTGTTTTTGGATTTAACGTAACTAATCTTGCTCATAACTTATATGATATTTCAGTAATCACTGGTGGAAATATCTTTTTTGATTTTGAACTTGATGGTAATGAGTTTAAGGCCATAAAAAAAAGTAATGTCATGCTTAATGACAATGACCTTCAGGCATTGATGGAAGGCAGTCCTAAAGTTTGGAGAGAGGTTCTTAGCAATTCAAAACCTATATTTTCTGATGGGGATCTTAATGATCTTGTTATCAGTATTGGTAACGATATCTTTAGCAATAGTGGTAACAGTGACGATTATAATGGTACAGTACTTATAACTAATTTCTTTTGCCCAGGATATGTTGCGCGTGAAAATGGTGAATGGGTATTTAAAGGATTGCTTAATGGGTATGGTAATTACGTTGATATGGTTCTATCTAAATATCAGCGGGAGCAAATTCTTAAGCTTTATCATCACATGAATCCTTATTATTGTCCTGATAAAATTGGTGGAAATTCTAAGAATTGCTTTTTTGATGAATATGGGCGAATAGAAGTTGAGGAAGAGGATGAAAATGGAAATAAAGTGTACGTTCGCCAAGGTGCGATTTTAACTCCTATAGCAAGTATGGAAATTGGCGGCTCATTTGGCAATCTTAGTCATGGCGCTAGATATTCCGGACAGGCTATGCAAAAAGTTTTATTATCAAGACCATTCTTATCAGATACTGTGGCTTACAATACAGCTCAATATACACAGCTTAAGCTAAATAGAGCGGCTATGTACCTTAATGACAATCGAACTTTAAAAGAGAAAGCAGAAAGCTTTAAAGAGTCTAGGCTTCCTTTTATTGATGTAGATTTACAAAAGAGAGTTAAAATCAATTCATCAGATGAAATTCTTCTAAGAGCAAAGACTGCCTATAGAAAAACCTGTCTTGAACATCTTGAACAGATGGATCGAGAGGTAAAAATTATTAAAGCCCAAAACGATCCCGAATCAGTTATTTCTGACCCTGATAAAATAGCTCAGCTTGAAAATTTAGCAAAGCGTTGGAATGAGGCTCTTAAATTACCTCCTAATAAATATTTTACTTGGCAACAAATAACAAGAAATTTAAGATTAATTTATGGGTTTGAAAATGGTGAAGTAGGGTTTAATGAATTGACATTTGATCAAGCCAAACGTGGTATTGAGGACTCTATCGCCTCTATTGAACATGATGGTCTTATAGTTCCAGCGAAGAAATACTATGGGCAAAAACATGCTCTTCGTATTAGCATCCCTTTGTTGCCTCGTGAATATATGAGAATGCTTTTTAATATGTCTCCAACATTACAAGAGCATTGGCATAACGATATGGCTGAATTCAAAACAGCCATGACTCAAGAATTGGTTAAAACAACCATGCCGGCCATTGAAGCAATAGATGACCGTGCTAAACGAAACGCATTGAAAAGAATGGTTGACGGTTTGGCATATTCGCACGGCGATAATACTATTGCTTTGCATCTTTTTAATGCAGATTACTTAGGCGATGTAATAGAAGCAATTATGAAGTTTGGTACTACTGATGCTAAGAAGTATGCTGATATTGCGAGTTTTTATGAAGAAAAAAGTAGACTTACTCCTGACAGGGTACAACGATTAGAAGAACTTGCTTTCTCACGTAATCATGAAGTTCAAGAAGCAGACTATGGCTGGGGGAAGACTTTAGTAACTCGCTATTCTACCGATAAAAGAATTGGAGAAAAAATCTTAAGAGGGCTAGTTTCTTTACGTTCAACGCTTGGTGTTCTTTATGCTGAGATGCCATTTGCGAATATTGGAGAGCGTATATTCAATCAAGGAACTATGTCTGTTGCAACACACCTTGGTCAATCTGGAATTGGTGTATATAAGACTGATTTTAAGATTGATCCTGATGTTAAAAAAGCTGCATGCCACGATCCAGCAGTAGTTAAGTTTTGGACTACTTTACGTGAAGCTCAGCTTGCTGGTGTAGACAGAGTATTTCTTGCTAATATACATAATACACAAGATATTGATGAAGCAATTAAGCGAACTTTTGAAGATGCTTCAATACTAGAGCGTATTAACAATAAAGTTATTGATGTGGTCTCTGGTAAAAATATACTTATCGAAGGTCAGATTAGGTTATTCATTGACCGATTCTGTATGTATGTACCAGCTTATGCTCCTCTATGGGCGGCAGAAACATCCGTTGATCCAGAGAACCCAAATCTTAAAGTTTCTCTTATGGAGCAAAGTCTTAGGTCTGATCCACTTAAATTCTTCTTACAAGTATTTGGTGGAGATATAAAAGTTGACAGTGGTGTCCGGGTCAATGATATGGACATAGCGGCTCGTTGTATGAATTGGGCGCTTCGTGGTGACATGGCTCAGAAGAATCTCATTTCAGCTATTTACGCTGAATTAGCTAGACAGCACGCTGGAGTCTCATTCTTTACATCTGCACTTGTCACTCCCTATTTTAATTATATGACTAATAGGGCTGGTAGATTATTGCAATGGGTTGCTCCTATATCATCAATTCATTATTTAGCTGTAAAGTTCTGTTCAGAAGGTGCAGGTGCTAAATGGAAGATTCCTGGCACAAATCAGACTTTAGGTGATTTAATGCTTGAAGATGTTCAACTTAGCAAAGACTTCCGTGAAGCCGTGATGCTTGACACTTTGCATCTTGGGCCTCAGATTATTGCACTTATGCTTCTTGGCATGGGTGCTTTGGAACCACCTGAGGATGAAGATAAATGGGGTAACTTTAAAGAGTGGCAGCTTTTTGGTGCACGTATTGATGCTAATTGGTGGATTGAAGATATGCTTGGTTTAGCATTACCCTATGCAGCCTTTGGTGCTAGTTGTGCACAAGGAAAGCCAAGAGTAGATCTTATTGTAAATGGGCTTGTTTATTATTTAGGTAATAATCCAATTGTTAAAGTCGCCGATGCGGTCGATGTTTTATTTGATCCTCTAGCAGAATTTTACAAAGATTATGAAAATGACGTAGAAGGTTATGCGCGAGCCATGGGCGGCGCACCATCTATTGCCCAAATGGTTAACGGTAAAGCTACGTCTTTTGGATTATCTTTTGTTGCACAATTTATTACTCCTGGTTTCTTGCGGGAAATTTATAATCAAGGAATTGATGCAGAACGTTCTTATAAAAAGATTTATCAGGAGAATGAATATGGTCGGCTAACTGCAGAAGGTGAGCAAGGCGAAAAGGTTCAATATACTACGTATGAAGATGCAATCATCAGAAAGCATACTCGTAACAATCCCGTCATGGGATTATTGGCAGATCTTATTTTGCGTCCTAATACAGGTTATATGGCACACGAAATGCCTAAAACTATTATCTATGATCCATATCAGACTAATGCATTAAATTACTTTAGTTTATATAACGATCCTTATACAAAGACTGAAGAAAAAACTGATCTTGAAAAAGATGCTCTTGCTATTGAAATCATAGGTACGCTTCAGTCAAATAGTATTGAAAATTTAGTTAAGCAAGGATTTGCCCTTGATTACGAGACAAAGCAGTATGTTTCTAAATATATCCATGATATCTTGGCTGAAGAAAAGCAGATATATAATGATTTTTGTGCTTCTGAATATTCTGATTATTATTACTATAGTGACTTTAATGAGGGTAAAGCAATTGTTCAAGGGATTCGCAATGCTCATGATGCAATAGTTCAAGAATGGAATGATCTTTATTACAATAAACTTTGGTCAGATGAAATAACTATTGCAAAATATAATAGAGTGCATACAAAATATGCCCAAGATGATAATGGCGAATGGTACGCTACTGGCTATTATCCGCAAAGTACAATTGCTGGTGTAATACCTGCGCCGGTTTCTATCGCTCCTGGTGAATCCCCTGGGGAATACAAAACAAATATGGGGTCAGAATATGATTGGCAAACTGAATCCATAGTAACAGGTTTGCCTACAGGCATGCGTGGTCTTGTACCTTGGACAGAACTAACAAGTAAAACGCCGAGTATTAATTCATGGTCAATTGATGGTACTGATACTGGTCTATCGGATCGTGCTGCAAATTCTACTTCTAACGGATCTGCTTCAGGTACACAAAGTGGCGATGGTTTAGATACAACATCTTCGGGCTATCCTTCATCTGGCTATCCCAAGTCTTCAACACGGTCTGGCACGACACGCCGTGGTAGCAGTAGTGCAACGCCAAGAAGTTATGGCTATAGCAGTGGTGGATCTGGCGGTGGTAGCGGCGGTGGATACCCAAGTATTTATAGTCGCGTCAATGCGCCAAATATCTCTAATCCTGATACAATGCGTGGTAGCAGAATCTATGATGCTTCCTATGATGCCCTGCGTCCTAACTTTGAAACAAAGGGTAGTCGTGAAGCATATAAGAGGAGTGATATCTAATGCGAGAGCAAAAAGATAAAAAAATATGGGATATCAAATTAGATGACCTCAAGGTCGAAAAAGAACTTGCAAGTAAGCTAGCTACCAAATGGGATGCTGCTCATTCACAAATGAGGCAGCGTACACATGGGCATGACATATTTGCGCGTATATCTCATGGCTTAAATGTCTTCGAGAAGAATCGCAATGATTCTTTTTCCGAAGGTACCACTCAGGCAATGAAGCGTAAGATCCGTGCGCAATCTATTCAGCGAGTTCCCGATGGTGAGATTGTTACTCAGTATGATAAGAATTCCCTGAATCAGGCTATCATTGATTATCTCTTCAAGCATAAAGTTCTAACATCTGAGTACGATGGTAAAGATATGCTTAAGAATTTATGGAAAGCATTTAATGCCGCTTATGATTATGGCTTTGCTTGTGTGCGCACTGGTTTTGAAAAAGACCTAGACAATGATCCCCGGATTAGTTTTACGCTTATTCCTTATGCAGATGTTTTTCCATCTCCTGATTGTAAATTTATTGAAGAAGCTGATTGGTACATTATTAGAGAATGGATACCCTATTCTTCTATTAAAGCTTTAATTGACTGGGAGTCTGAAGATAAGCCATTAAAAGACTCTACTTACAATGAAGATGTTGTTAAATATCTTATCGAGAATAAGCAGGCCTCCGGTGGCAATGTGGAGTCTATTCCTCTTGCAGACAAAAAGCATGGCAAAATGCCAACTGAGTCTATAGAAGTTCGTACTTATTATTGCCGTGGTAGCGAAGAATTTATTACTTATGTACCTAGCTTGAATGCTGTTTTACGCAAGGTTAAGAATTATGATCCACGCAAGGATGTACCTCTGCACTTCATGATTCTTGAACCAGATCCGGAATTCCCACTTGGTTGTTCTTCAATTCTTTGGACTATGGCCTCACAGCAGTTTGCTGATGCTTTCCAGTCTTCGGCTTATCAAGCTTTGTTGCTTTCGCTTCGTCCTCCGCTGATGACTTTTGGTAACCTTACCAATCCTAAAATGAAGATGAAGCCCGGTGCCATTTGGCCAATGGGTACAAATCAGAATAACAGGGTAGAACCCTTCCGTGTCGAGACTACTACACTTACACAGTATGGTTCCATCATGGAAAACATCTCGGCCAAGATGATGCAATCGCTAAACATTACAGATGCTACTGTTGCATCTGATGCACAGGTTGCTCGTTATTCTGCTACACCTCAAGGTGTAGAACAGCAGAAACTTGATAAGACTATTACCGTCAATCAGTATCAAAAACGTATTGAAATCTTTTTTCAAGAGTGGGCCAATCATGCTCTACGTAGTTACATTAATTCTATGGGTGGAAAGCATAAGCTTACTGTTGACGAGGCAACACGTAGACGTGTATATGATATTGAGTCCGCTATGGAGCAGGCCCAGGTTATGGACCTAGATGCTAAACCTATTGAAAGTATTATTGATGGCGATAAAATAGAAATTGACTTCAGTGAGTTATCTACGGATATGTTGTCTTTTGAAGTTCGTGCCGGTTCTCTCATTGAAAACGAAAAAGAGACTGAGCGCCGTAACATCCAAGAAATGCTTATCCCTGTATCACAAATGATGGGTAATGTTGGTGATGATAATCGTCAGCTCTTTGAAGGTATTATCATCAAGCTAATTGCTCGACTGTGTGAACTTAGCGATATAGATATCTCACAAAGTCTAGCAGATCCGCTTAACAACAAGGTTATGACGGATGCACTAAAAGCTACTATGGAAATGGTTATGGGGCAGCAGGGACAAATCGGTCAGCTGCAACAAGCTCTCATGGGGCAACAAATGCAACAACCCGCGCTCGAAGCAGAAGCCCCAATGATGCCATCACCTGAAGGCGCTATACCACCTGGCCCTGCTGTTCCCATGCCTCCACAAGGTGCTATGCCTCCTGAAGCTATGCCGCCTGAAGCTATGCCTCCTGGGGCTGTGCCACCAGAGGCTATGCCTCCGGTGGCCATGCCTCCTGAAGGCGAGATGCCACTACCACCTGTACCCCCTGAAGGCGAAGGCGCAATAGGTGGTGTTCTCCCCGAAGAGGAGATAATGGTTTAACCACTTGCAAACAGTGAGTTGTATGGTTTATACTTCTCATGTGTAAACTCGGTGCGAAATATAAGACCAAGATAGAAGGAGTATATTATGTCTGGTCAACTTATTCGCCCCGAAGTGTGGCAGGAAGGCATTGACGATAATCGCCTGCTTCCTGGCCGTTACACTACTGGCATGTTTACGGGCAAAGGCGTTAACATCGCTAACAATAACGATGCTTGCCTTATTTATGACATGCAAATCACCGACTATATCACCGACTATGACGATCGCCGTATTAATGGACTGATTGGTCCTGCGGACAATGCTCATGGCCATGATGGTTGGGCCGCATCTGCTTATGGTGTCTTCCAAGATGTTCGCTGGGATTACAAGCTCTACACCATGGGCCGTCATCGTTCTGTTGCTATGCGCATCTTTGAAGAGATGCAATACGCTGGTGACATTGGTTATTGGGGCGATGACTCTAATAGCTCTGTTGTTACTAATGGCGAAGCTCTTATGAAGAAAGCTCAGATCCTGAGTAAGGCTAAAGACCTATGGTCAAAGCAGGTACTTGGTCCGGATATTGACAAGTACAATCTATTTGCTGTTGTCAATGGTCACATGGCTGGTCGCTGGGTGCAGGATAATCCTGATACTATCTTTAGTGATGAAGGTCAATGGGTTGCCCAGCCTGGTCGCATGCAGGGCGAAGCTATTCCCCCACGTTTTGCACCGATTCATGCTATTGAATGGGATGATAATAACATTCCTCTGTTCTTGCATAACCTTTCTGTTACATGGACTAATCTCCATATCCCAAGCGAGAATCGCGTCATTTATATTGACGAATTCTATAAGTATCGTTTGATGATGGCTCTGACTGGTCAGGGTATTCCTGCAACTGAATCTGCTTATGCAGATCTGCAGAATGGTACCTTTACTCGCCTCATGGGCTGGGATTTCAGTTTTGATATTCCTAGTGAATATTGGCCTCGTTTGTATCTGGATGACAATCTTAATGTTGTCCATAGTGCTGATGGCCAAGCTGCTTATGATCAGCTTATGCTTTCTACCAACCATGATGCTGATGGCGATCGCAAGCTACTGCTTGAACTGGTTGACTCTGATCGCACAACACGTACAAACTTTGTACGCACTGTATGGGATAAGGACACTGGTACCTTTAAGAAGATCATCACCAATTATCCTCTTGGTATGCCTAGTGCACCAGATTACTTTGGTACTCCTATTGAAGTAGCAAGTGCTGGTATTCTTGGTGGCACCGACTATGATGCTCTTGTTGAAGCTGATGAACTGCTTCTTGATACTTATGGTGTCAAGGATTACAAGGATCAGTGGACTCGTCCTGGTGCAGGCTTTGGTCTGCCTGAAGGCACCGAGTATGCCGGTGGTACTGTTGGTGGCCCGGTCGCTCCAATTGTACGCCGTCAGGTTATTGGTCTTGCCCTTTATCGTCCTGCTGCACAGCTGTCTCAGGAATACAGCTCCATGCAAACTGCTGAAGGTTTGACTCGTGGTAAGTTTACTGAAATGGTATTTGACGTGAAGTATGACGCATGGGTAATTGAAGGTCTGTCTCATGGCATCATTCCTATCATTGACGCTGAGGACAATCGTGGTACCTTTGCTATCCCTGTTAAAATCGTTGGTGACGAAAGTGCAGCCGATGGTGGCGATGAAGGTGGCAACGAAGGCGACAATGACAATAATGATGACAACGGCTAAGATTTAGTTTTATGTAGCCGAGTCAAGGGGCTGTAGGCTTGACGGCCTGCAGCCCCTTTGTTTAAGGAGTTATCATGGGCTTATATAGAGTTATGGCCCCAGCATATCAAGAAACAACTAATCGTTTCTATACTCCCAATGCTCCAACAGAGCAGGCTATTGCTAGTTATGCTAATCAAGCTTCTCAATTAAATAACGATGAAGATAAATGGCAAGCTGCCGTAGATCTAGCTACTGCAGAATTTCAGACCAAAGAAGATTATTCTAATCAAGATTTTAAAGAAGCTATTGATACCTACTATGATCAGTTCGATCCAGAAAAGTCTGCACGAGAAATGCGTGGGGAAAATACTTGGACTGATGCTATTAATGGGGCGAAAAACTTAATCAATGGAGTCAATACCGGGATTGGAAATGGTATTGACTTTGTGTGGGATTCTTTGATTGGTGGCGCATTTGATCTCGCTGGCGCACATAGTGCAGCGGATAGTGTGCGCAACTTAATGACTGGCGAAGATTTAGCCATAGTACCTGACCTAGCCACAGACGTTGCCTTAGTTGCATCTGGTTGGGGTATTCCAGTAATGATGGCTAAAAATGCTGTGCAATTGTCTCCATATATGCAGCAAGCTGTTTCTGGTAAAGATGAAACAACTCTAGAAGATATAGATACTGCGGCACGTGTTGCTAGTGGTCTATTAGGTTTTGGCGGTGCAGCTTTGTCTGCTGTTCCTGGTATTGGTAAAGCAGCTAATCTTGCCAAGGCTACTTCCAAGAAAGCTGCACAGTCTGGCCTAGAGACTGCTGCTGCTAATGCCACAGAAGCTTTTGATGCAGTTAATAATTTACCAAAGGCTTTGCAAAAGAATCAGCTTTTAACTAAAGCTGGGAACCCTTCTAGTGCTGTTAAAAAAGAAGCTGAAACAGCTTTGCTTGAAGATGCGGATAAAGGTTTAATTGAATTGCCTAAAACTGTAAATAATAAGGGCAAACCAAGTAAGGCTGGTAAGACAAAACAAAACAAACTTATTAATGAACGGGCGTTAAAGTTAATTGATGAAGCCAATGATACTAAGACTAAGCTATCTGAAGCCGAGAAAGCTTTTGCTGATGCAGAAACTTTTGCCAATAAATCCAGACTAGAGCGTGTAAATCAAGTTATGAACGAAGACTTGCGTGGTCTTGGTCGTGGTGTCACCGGTGTTCCTGCTGCAGTTCGTGAAGCTAGAGAAGCCGCTAAAGGTGCAAAAGTTGCACGTTCTGCTGTAAGAGAAGCAAACAAAACTGCCGGGACAAAAACTCCCATAGAGCGTTTTGATGAAATACTTGATGAAGCTGTTGCTAAAGCTAAAGAAACTAATCCTAAAGCAACCAAAAAAGAAGTTGCTAAGGCTTGGGGTGTTGAGCTTACCGAAGAAGGCAAGGCAACTAATATCCCCGTTCGTAGTCCTGGCTGGCGTGTTAAAGGTAAAGCACGCAAAGCTGCTAAGGCTGATATTGAAGATGCTGGCGTAGACCTTACCAGGAAAGAACGCAAGGAACTATTTCAAGATGCCTTTGATCAGCACCAAAGGGAAATTCTCAATACCAAAAAGTTACGTCCTAGTGGCGTAAAAAGCTATGGCCCATTCCGTACTGCTCGCCAATATAGTGATGCAATAATGAATCAGTTGCTTAAAGAAGCAAATGCTGGTGCTCCTAATCTAATTGATGATTCTGCATTAAAGCAACTTATGCGCGATCTTCAACTGCAAGAAGAAACTGGCTTCCTTGGCAGCGCTA
>ERZ842401.3143-NODE-3143-length-20910-cov-6.676145_pt1 | contig 20910 bp, 14 predicted proteins | sample MGYA00521270_ERZ842401 | MGnify/ENA primary metagenome ERZ842401 (study PRJEB31892, sample SAMEA3878208) | bioreactor metagenome | biome: Moose rumen | place: Sweden | collected 2011-10 | study: EMG produced TPA metagenomics assembly of the PRJEB12797 data set...
CCTCCCGGGACGGCCGAAAAAATCAATATAGTCTAATGAATTGGGAAAGTATTAATTAAAATTAAAACAACACCTATAACATGAAGTCAAGACATCTGTTTTTTGCAATGCTTGCTCTTGCAGGGCTGGCATTCAGTTGCAAGGAGGAAGAAGATCTCGGTATTGCCAAGATCTCCGTCAGCCCGAAGGCGCTCTCTTTCGGGAAAGAAGCTTCAAGCCAGATATTAAATCTCACAGCAACAAGGGATTGGGAGGTTGTCAATAATTCTACATGGGTGTCCGTGTCGCCGGAGAGCGGCAAGGGCTCGACAAAGGACCAGGAGATTACAGTCACAGTCCTTCCTAATCCCAATGCGTCAAGAACGGCGACCATTACGTTCACAATCGGTCTCGCCAAGACTAAACTTACGGTTTCGCAGTTTGGAGACGGCGAGGAGGCCGGTTCAAAGGGAAATCCTTTCACGGTAGCCGAAGGTTTGGACTATATCAGCGCTCTACCTGCAGATCAGAATACCGACAGCCAGATCTATGTCAAGGGGAAGATTTCCAAGATTGACGAAATCGATGTTTCCAAATACTACAATGCTACTTATTATATATCGGATGATGGCACTACAACTACCCAGCTTGAGGTCTATCGCGGCAAGTATCTAGGCAATGAGAACTTCACTTCTACCGACCAGATCAAAGTTGGAGACGAGGTTATCGTCTGCGGTCAGGTCGTGAATTTCAAGGGCAATACCCCTGAGTTCGTTGCAAATGCCAGCTATATCTACTCTCTCAACGGAGTAGTAAAGGAACCCGAAGGCGGCTCTGGCGAAACTACTGGCGAAGCCAAGGGTACAGGAACTCTCGATGATCCGTTCAATGCCACTGCAGCAATCGCAAAGGCAAAAGAAGCCGGAACAAGCCCTTCCTCTGAGGAGTATTACATCAAGGGCACAGTGACCGGCTCTGTCAATATCGATCTTAGCTTCGGTAATGCAACATTTAACATCACTGACGGAGGCTCGACCTTCCAGATCTTCCGCCTCTTCTCTTTCAATGGAGACAAGTTCACCTCGACTGATGCTATCAAGACGGGAGACGAAGTCGTTGTCCTTGCCAAGGTCGTCAACTATATGGGCAATACTCCGGAGACCAATGCCGGCGGAAAACTAATTTCCCTAAATGGTGCAGGCGGCGGATCTTCAACTGAAGATACTCCTTCAGGAGATGGGACCCTCGCTTCTCCTTACAACGCGGCTGCAGCAAAGGCTTATGCTTCTTCTCTCGCAGCAGATGTGGTAAGCGACAAAGACGTTTATATCAAGGGAAAGATCGCTTCTATCAAATTCCCCTTTGACGCAGAGCACGGAACAGCTACATTCGACATTTCCGACAGCGGTACGACCAGCGGCACCCTCTTCACGATTTACAGCACCTTCTACCTTGGCAATAGGGATTGGGTTACAGGAGATACTCAGATTGCAGTCGGCGACGAGGTTATCGTCTACGGCAAGGTCGTGAATTACAATGGTAATACCCCTGAGACATCCAGCAAGAATTCTTATCTCTATTCTCTCAATGGCAAGACCGATGGCGGTTCCGTTACTCCGGTGGAGACCTATCAGTTCAAGAAAGTTTCTGCTGTTACGGCAGGGAAGCAGTATATTATCGTGGGTGTCAAAGAAGATAAGACCTATATCGCATCGCCTATTGCGGCCTCTTCTTCTTACGGCTATCTTTCCGGGAAGGAAGTAACTGTCACTGATGATATTATAGAGGCTGAAGGATCATATGCGGTCACAATTTCAGAGGTCAGCGAAGGATATACTATTGTCCAGCATGACGGCCGTTTCTTCGGATCCGCAGAAGCATCTGAATCCCATAAGACAATCCAGATCGTCACCGACGATGCCAAGAAGGTCTGGACTATCACTCCCGATGAAGGCGGGGCGTTCAAGATGGTCAATACCCATTCCGGCCGCTGGATGCAGCACGGCGAGAGCACCTACACGTCCTTCGGAATGTATCTTGAGACGGTTGGAACTCTTCCGTTCCTGTATGAGTATCAAGGCACAGAGCCTATTCCCGGCGACGAAGAGACTCCCGGCGGCGGAGAGACCCCGGGCGGCGATACTGGCGACTGGACTGCCGAGATGTTTGCAAGCAATATTTCTTGGACCAACGGGACAAACGCCTACGACAACGGAGAGGCTACCATCAATGGCGTTTCAGGTGTTAAGGTATATAAATTAGGCACTTCTTCAAAGGTCGGTACAGCTACCGTCTCTATTCCGGCCGGAACTACGAAGATCGGTTTCTACGGCGTCTCCTGGAAGGATAAACCTACGACTGTCGATATTCAGGTAGGAGGCTCTTCGGTGTACAAGCAAGCTCTTGCCGTCTGCGACGGCGCTAATGGCAATACGCCTTATACGATGACAGTGACGGCTTCCGACCACTATGAGTATACCTTTGATGCTGCTCTTACCGAAGCTGTCACAGCGACCGTGACTACCGAGGGCTCCAATACGCGAATCATCCTGTTCGGTATAAAAGCAGAATAAGCCATGAGAGGACGGAGTATTATCTCGCTTGTCACGGCAGCCATCGCTACCGTTTTCGCCTGTACCCCTAAAGAGGATACGCCGGCGGTGGAAACTCGCTTGTCCACCGCCACCACCTCTCTTGACAGGAAAGGCGGGAGCATGTTCGTCTCCGTCCAGGCTTCGGGGGACTGGACCCTCGAAGTGCTTTTTAAGGACGGTGCTGAACCCTGGGCAACCCTCAGCGCGACCTCGGGTAGCGGCTCAAAAAGCGATATTATCCTTACATACGAGGAAAATACCGGCGAGGAGCGTTCCTGCGCCCTCTCCCTTATTCTCAGAGGAAGGACGGAACTGACACTTACCCAGGCCGGGAACTCTTCTTCCGGAGGCGGCGGAAGCTCGTCGACGACCCATAAGGGCAATTCTACAAAGGCTCTTTGGCTGGAGCTCCCGGAGACCAAGGACGGCGACAAATTGGACTTCTTCACCCACGACATGCCAATGGGGACGAAGACGGTAAGGAACTACTCCTACTACTGGGATTATGAAGCCTTGGTAGCTCACTGGGTGGCATATCCGCTCAACAAGAGTCTCTATGGCTCTGGAAGCCGCTCCGATGCGTGGGGGCTCGATCCTCTTCTGACGGAAGCCGAACAGCCGGTGCTCTACAAGGGTTTCAAAGAAAGCGGAACCTATGCCAGAGGACACCAGTTGCCATCAGCCCATAGATTGAACTATCAAGCCAACGTCCAGACTTTCTATGGTGTCAACATGACCCCTCAGCGCCACACTTTCAACGAGGGTGTTTGGCTGAGCCTTGAAACTCTTGTCAAGACATGGAGCTCTTCATGCGATACCCTGTACTGCGTTACAGGAAGCGTTGTCGACGGCAGTTCGGAAGTTGCCCATGACAATGACGGAAAAGAAGTCAAGATCCCTGTTGCCTACTGGAAGGCCTGCCTTCGTTACAGCAGCGCCGGCACAACGGGAATAAACGGTTATTCCGCCTGCGGATTCTATTTTGACCACAATTACAGCGGGACTGCAACTGCGAGTTCGGCGATGGCAATTTCCATAGACGAACTGGAAAAGAAGCTTGGGATAGACCTTTTTGTCAACCTCCCAGCCAAAGTAGGCAAGACGGCTTCTGATCAGATCGAGGCCCAGGATCCGAAGACTGTCTCAGTGTGGAAATGATAAACGACTAATCAATATTTCAAGATGAAAAAAATCATATATATAATCCTTGCCGCCCTCTTGGCTCTCCCGTCTTTCGATCTCGGAGCCAAAGGGAAAAGGACCTATGTGATAGGGTTCTACAACCTTGAGAACCTGTTTGACACTTATCACGACGAAGGAAAGAACGACTACGAGTTCCTTCCCGAAGGCGCCAATCAGTGGACAGAGGCCAAGTATCAGAAGAAGCTTGCCAACATGGCCCATGTCATTGCTGCCATGAAGGAGGACAACGGCCGTTGGCATACCGTCCTTGGAGTATCTGAGATAGAGAACCGCCATGTTCTCGAGGATCTCGTTGCCGAGCCTGAGATAGCTGCCGCAAATTATCAGATTGTCCATTATGACGGCCCCGATCAGCGCGGTGTCGACGTCGCTCTTCTCTATAAACCAGAGCAGATGACCGTCGTTGAAAGCGAATCTATTCCTTTCACCTTCGACAGCGATATTCCCTTCGACATGACAGAAGAGCAGAAGGCTAATTTCCGCACCCGCGACATCCTCATGGTCCACGGAATCATAGATGGAGAGCATTTTGCCTTCTATGTCTGCCATCTTCCTTCCCGTATCGGAGGGAAGGGCGTCTATACTCGCGCCCGCGGCGGCGAAATCGTCTATGAACATGCGCGGAAAATGATGGAGAAGTATCCGGGAATCAAGTGTGTGGTGATGGGCGATATGAATGACAACCCCACGGATCCTTCAATGGCTGTCTATCTCCATGGCAAGGAGAAGATCGAAGAAGTCGGCCCGCAGGATTTCTTCTCCCCGTTCATATCTATGCTGAAGGCCGGCTACGGCTCCCTCGCATACAGGGGAGAGTGGAATATCTATGACTGTATCCTTGTGAACGAGCCTCTCGCCCATGCTCCCAAGGGGACTCTCCAGATTCAGCCTATTACCAAGAAGAAGTATTATGCCAGAATCTTTACCAAGCCGTTTATGACCAATCAGTCGGGTGACTATAAAGACACACCATTCAGGACATTCAGTAACGGTGCATTCGTGGGAGGATATTCGGACCACTATCCTACATACATTGTTGTAAGCAAATAACATTATGATAAAAAAACTGACCCTATTAATTGTCGCGGTACTCTCAAGCGCCGTCCTCTTTGCCCAGGATTTCACCGGTGGCGTCAAGGGGACAGTGGTCAGCAGAGAGGGAAGGACGCCGATAGAGAACGCAAAGATTGTTCTCTATCAAGGGACGGCGGAGCTCGTTGTTGCCACCTCAGATCCTTCCGGCAACTTCCTCATTCCCAACCTCGACAACGGAATGTATACCCTGGTTATTTCCGCCCCTGATTTTCTTGACACCCAGGTGCAGGTGACGGTCAATGACGGCTACGTGAAGAACATGTTCAATCTTTCAATGACGCCGACCCGGACGCTTGCAGAGATTGAGGATGAAAGTCTCATGGAGTTCGATATGGACGACAGCGGTTACAATGACAACCCGACTGTCCTTTTTGGATCCAATGATATTTTCACCAATATCGCCGGATACAATTTCAGTTCCGTGAGGTTCCGTCAAAGAGGCTATCTTGGTGAGAGCCAAGACGTCTACCTCGCCGGAGTGAAGATGAACGATGCAATCACCGGCTATTCTCCATTCAGTCTCTGGAGCGGCCTCAACGAGGCCATGAGGTCTAAGGATACCACTATAGGAAACGAAGTTTCCGACTATGGCTTAGGTGGATACAACGGAGTGACCAACATCTTCGGAAACGCATCCTCCGTCCGCAAAGGCCTCCGCGGGAGCGTTCTGACCAACAGCTCTCTCTATCGTCTCCGTCTCATGGCATCATATGCTACAGGGGAGATGGACAACGGCTGGTCATTTGCTGGAAACATCTCCGCCCGTCTTGGCGGAAACGACTGGATACAAGGAGTTTACTATCGTTCTTTTGCCTATTATCTCGCGGCCGACAAGAAGTTCAATGATGCCCATAAGATTGGCGTCGTCTTCTTTGCGACCCCAGGACAGAGAGGTGCCCAGAACGCATCCACTCAGGAAGTGTATGACCTCGTCGGTGATAATATGTACAACTCCAACTGGGGCTACCAGGCCGGCAAGGTCCGTAACTCCAGGGTGCGCAAGACCAACGAGCCGATAGCTATCCTGAAGTACAATTTTACCCCTTCCGACAAGTTCCAGGCAGCCGCAACCCTTCTCTACCGTTTCGGCAAGAATGGCTACACCGCCCTAGACTGGTATGATTCGGCCGATCCGCGTCCGGATTACTATAGGAATCTGCCGAGCTACTTCCTCAGCGACAATGACGACCTCAACAGGAGCAATCTTGCAAAGAGCGCATGGGCCAAGGAAGCTTGGACCCATGCGAAGGCTTATCCGGATATTGTCCATGTCAACTGGGACCGCCTCTACAATGTCAACACCAACAACACAATGAAATATGCCGGTCGGACCGGAAATCGTTCGAAGTATGTCCAGGAAGAGCGCCACGTCGACCAGCGGGATCTCAACCTTGCGGGCAATTTCAAGTGGAGGGCTTCCGAGAAAATGATACTGACCGGCGGATTTGACGGGAAAGTCAACCGGACGGAGTACTACAAGATAATTGCCGACCTTCTCGGCGGAGACTACTACATCAATATTGACAACTTCGCCGACCGCGACTACAGTGCCACGCCCGCCAAGGTCCAGAACGACGTCGACTACTACAAGCAGTACGGTGCCGCGAAGGTGCTCGGCGTAGGGGACAAGTACGGGTATGACTATTATGCCCAGGTTCGCGATGCTTCGCTTTGGCTCAACGGAAAATACTCTCTGGGCTCGTTCAGCGCTAATCTCGGCGGCCGCGTCGGATATAATGTCTTTTGGAGGGAAGGTCTCATGAGAAAAGGCCTGTTTGCCGGTCTCAACCCGGACGGAAGCCACTATGTGGTGGACGGAGTGGATCTCACGACCTTCGACCATAAGGGCAATGTGGTCACTTCCTATGGCAAGTCCGAAAAGGCCGGTTTCCTTACATATGCTCTCAAGGGCGGTCTCAATTATGTCATCGGCGGCAACCAGAGGGTTTATGCCAATGTCGGTTGGTTCAACGACGCTCCCAAGTTCGGGATGGCCTTCCTTTCGCCGCGTACGAGAAACTCCCTGATGGATGGTCTGACGACCATAAAGACCTTGTCCAGCGATATTAACTGGCAGTTCACGGGCAGCGGCTATAATGCCCGCGTGACTCTCTATTACACGAGGATAATGGACCAAACCAAGCTCATGAGTGCTTACGACGACCTCCAGAATGCTTTCTCCAACTTTGCTCTTACCGGAATAGACGAGCAGCATTATGGAGTCGAACTCGGTGTAAAGGTCCCGACTCCGGTTCCGAACCTGTCTCTCCAGGGAGCACTCAGCGCCGGAAGATATGAGTACATCTCCACCCCCAAGATGACTCAGACCATAGACAACAGCTCCGAGCTTATCTATGAAAACGCCCTTGTGGCTTTCTGGAAGGGCACCCCGGTGTTCAAAAGAAATGCAGACGGCTCTTTCCCTATGTATGAGGGGACCGAAGAGTACACGTTTGAGATTGACCACTGGCAGAAGCACTATGTGCCTTCCACGCCCCAGCTTGCCGCGAGCCTGGGTCTTTCTTACAACTACAACTATTGGTTCATAGACGCCGATGTCCAGTATTTCGGGGAAAGCTATCTGGATATGAATCCTCTTTATCGCACCGACTATGCTGTCGCCGGTCCTGACTACACCATGACTCCTTCAGAGGTTGAGTATATGACGGCCCAGGAGAAGTTTGATCCGGCGTTCCTCCTCAATTTCAGCGTAGGCAAGTCCTGGTATATCCAGAGGAAATATCAGCTTGGATTCTCTCTCAATGCACGAAATCTCCTCAACAACACTTCTGTGAAGACAGGTGGTTATGAGCAGACTCGTATCGTCGACAACACCGTCAATAAGGAAAGATACTACAGGTTTGATCCGAAGTACTTCTATATGAGCGGATTCAATTATATGTTGAACATTTATTTCAGATTCTAAAGAGCCATGAAAAAGTTGTTTTTTGCATTGATTGCGGCCCTTGTGGCCCTGGCCTCCTGCGAGGAGTGGGAGCCGGTTCTTACTCTGAAATATCCCGAACCGGAGACTTATGCCAAAGAGAATCTTGACGCTGAGGTCAATATGACCATTGCGGAGCTCAAGGCCCTTTACAAAGCACATGGTTCTCCGGTTGAGATCGATGACGACATCGTCATCAAAGGTCAGGTCATATCTTCCGATGCGAGTGGTAATGTCTATCGCGAACTCTATATCCAGGACGCCACTGGAGCTCTGGATGTCAAGGTTGGCAAATCGTCCATGTACAATGACTATAAGGTCGGTCAATGGATCTATGTCAAATGTGACGGACTTACCCTCGGCGAGTATGGATACAAGAGCGGAAACTATGGAGGCAACGGTATGCTCCAGCTGGGAATGGAAGATCCGACAGGCTCGTATGAGACGGCTTATATCGATGTTCAGGCTATCATCGACAGCCATATTTTCAGGGGAGAAATGGGTACGCCCGTCTCTCCTGTAGAGCTCACATCCGACGATGTCCTGAAGGATGAAAATGCCGGGAAGTATGTGACTCTCAGGGGATTGACTTATGCCAAGGAGCAGTTTGCCCTCGTATATATTTCCTCTGCACTCGATACCAAGGCTGCCAACAACAGGGTATTCCTTTCCGACAAAGATTGGGGGATTACCACATGGGCCTTCTCCAAGAACAAATTCCTCGAGTACATAAAGTCGGGTATTTGGGATACAGCCACAGTTGGAAGCGGAGGAACGTCTTATGGCCCCATTACCTCGAAAGCGACAGCCATCGACCCTACTACTTCTGAGACATACAAGGAGATGATGATAGCGAATGCTTCGGCCGGGTCGGTCAGCCAGTATTTCAAGATGGGCAAGCAAGAAATCCAGATCCGGACCAGCGGATACTCCAAGTTCGGCGACACAGAGATTCCTGCCGAGGTCCTTTCGGGAGCCAAGACCATCGATGTCACAGGCATCCTTACCCTCTATCAGGGAGCGGCTCAGTTTACCCTCCTCGATCTCGATGGTATGGAAATAAATAATTGATAATCACATGAAAAAGACATTTTTACTTATCGGAGCAATGATCGCTATGGCAGCTTGCGGAAATAAGAATGTATTCATGGAAGAGTGGGACAGTCCGGACGGGACTGCCCCTTTTTCCAAGATTACGACAGCGGACTACCTTCCTGCCGTTAAGGAAGGAATAAAGGAGCAGAAGGCGGAAATTGATGCAATCATCGCCTGCCAGGATGCACCGACATTTGATAATACTATAGCAGCATATGAACTTTCAGGAAAGCTGCTTTCTAAGGTTACGGGAGTGTTTTATAATATTTCCGAATCAGATTCCACTCCCGAAATCCAAAAGATTGAAGAGGAGATAACGGCTCTTACGACTGCCGCTGACGACGAGATATTCATGAATGAAAAGTTCTTCGCCCGTGTCAAGGCCGTCTATGACGCCTCCGAAGGTCTTGACAGGGAGCAGCAGATGGTCACAAAGAAGCTCTATGACCGTTTCGCACGTAACGGAGTCGCCCTCGATGAGGCAGGAAAAGCCCGCTTTGCCGAGATTAATTCAAAGCTTGCCGCCCTCTCCCAGAAGTTTGGCAACAACCTTCTCGCTGAGAATAACGCGTTCAAGGAGGCTACAGGTGTGACTGTTTCCGCTTATCCTTCGTTCATGGGATCGTGCGAGGACCGCGCCCTTCGTGAAAAGGCTTTCAAGGCTTATTCATCACGCGGCAATAACGCCAACGGGAACGACAACAACGAGGTTGTCCTTGAGATTCTGAAACTCAAGACAGAGCAAGCCAATCTTCTTGGCTATAATACATCTGCCGAGTATCTTCTTGCCAATAAGATGGCGGGAGATCCTGCGACTGTCGATGCTTTCCTTGCCCCGATAATGGATGCGTCCATGAGAAAGGCTAAAGAGGAAATAGCTGATATGCAGAAGATTATGGATAAGGATATTGCCGAAGGTAAGCTCCCTGAGGGAACAAAGATTCAGCCTTGGGACTGGGCTTACTACGCTGAAAAGGTGCGTAAGGCAAAGTTCGATCTAGATGACGAGGAGACAAAGCCTTATTTCCAGATTGACAGCGTCTGCAAAGGTCTTTTCTTCGCAGCAGAGAAGCTCTATGGAGTCAAAGTCGAACCGGCTCCCGAGGTTGAGGTCTATAATCCGGTGGTCAAGGCCTACCGTCTTACCGATGCCGACGGCTCTCTTCTCGGTATTTTCTATGCTGATTACTTTTCCCGCGAGACAAAGAGGGGAGGGGCATGGATGAATAATTTCAGGGAGCAGTATGTTGCTGCCGACGGGACAGATGTGCGCCCTGTCATCGTGAATGTCTGCAACTTCCCTCCTGCAACGGTGGAGACTCCGTCGCTCCTTACAATAGATGAGGTCCAGACCGCTTTCCATGAGTTCGGACACGCTCTTCATGGCTTCCTTACAAAGTGCCGTTATCCGGATGTCAGCGGCACAAATGTCGCCCGCGATTTCGTCGAGATGTTCTCGCAGTTCAACGAGAACTGGGCCTTCCAGAAGGAGATACTATCCGTATATGCCAATGATTATCGCACCGGTGAGCCTATTCCTGATGCCCTTGTCGATAAGATCAATAATTCTTTGAAATTCAATCAGGGATTCATGACAGGAGAGCTCTGCGCCGCTTCGATTCTTGATATGCGTTGGCATGAGCTGACTCTTGATGAACTCAACGCCTTCAAGACAGCAGATGATATCCGTGCTTTTGAAGAGAAGGTCTGTCAAGAGATGGGTCTCATTGATGAGATTATCCCTCGTTACCGTACAACCTACTTCAACCATATCTTCAATAGCGGCTATAGCGCCGGATATTATAGCTACTTATGGTCGGAAGTACTTGATGTAGACGCATTTGAAAAGTTCAAAGAAGACGGACTTTTCAACCCCGGGACCGCCCTTTCCTTCCGTAGGACATTCCTCGAGAAGGGTGGCAGTGAAGAACCAATGACCCTCTACCGCTCTTTCCGTGGCGCCGATCCTGATCCGGCCGCTCTCCTAAGGGCAAGAGGACTTGAATAGATATATTAAATATTATGACAGTAAAGGAATTACTCAAAAAGAGCCAGAGAGACGGCACCGCCGTTCTTGCGACTAATTTCTACAATCTGGAGACCCTGACCGCGGTCGTACGTGCCGCTAAAATCGTAGGCGCGCCGGTCCTTCTCCAACTAACCCGCAGTTCCATCGACTATATGGGACTAAAACAGGCGGTTTCAATGGGGCGCCGCGCAATCGAAGACAATGGTCTTCAGGGGTGGATCCATCTTGATCACGGCGGTTCTGTCGAACTTGTCGAGCGTTGCCTGGATGCAGGCTTTGATTCAGTTATGATAGATGCGAGCGAAAGGCCTTTCGAAGAGAATATCGAGACTACCCGGCGCGTTGTCGAATTGGCAAAACCCTATGGAGTCAATGTAGAGGCCGAACTTGGGTATGTGGCAAAACTTGGACAGGAACAGGACGGAAGCGGTTTTACGACCGCCGAGGAGGCAAAGACTTTCGTAGACGCAACGGGTGTGGACGCTCTTGCGGTTGCCATTGGCTCCGCTCATGGATTCTACAAGAAACCTCCGAAACTCGATATCGCCCGCCTTGCTGAGATTCATGCAGCTACGCCGGTTTGCCTCGTTCTTCATGGCAGCTCCGGCATTCCTCATGATCAGGTAAGGGAGGCTATTGCGAACGGTATAGTGAAAGTCAATCTTGCGACAGAGATCAAGGATAATTTCATGCGAGCCCTGAAAAATGTCCTCCTTTCGACTGACGAGATTGATCTCAGAAAGGTCTTCCCGAAGGCAGTCGACCCCGTTGTCGACCTCCTCTGCGAAAAGTACCGCATGACCGGAGCGCTGATATAGTTTAGGGAGAAATAGTTACCGCCTTGGGATAGCGATTTTGTATTGCTTACCGTTTTTGTTTTCTAGGGAAGCACCTGTGAGCCAAGGGTTTGCGAGTTTTAGTTCCCTATAGGTAATACCATTGCTCTTTGCAAAATCTACAAGAGAGGGAATCGGACCCGTGACAGTTTCATATCGTGCGGGAGTTCTGACTGGATAATACTCGTCAGGAGAGATATTGAATCCGAAGGAAGACGGATTCTCGAAAAACATTTTGGCCGCGAGAACACGGAACATGTAGCGAGTGGTCTCCTCTGGCAGCATCAGGTTGAAAGCACTTCTTTCGCCCTGCTCCTCACGTCTTTTGAGGATGCCTCCGCGACCAGAATTATAGCTTGCGGCGACGGTCATCCAGTCGCCGAAGGCGGAATAGGCACTTTTGAGATACTTACAGGCGGCAATGGTAGCCTTTTCGATATGGAACCTCTCATCGATCTCCGAATTCACTTCGAGACCATATTCCCTCCCAGTCGCTTTCATGAACTGCCAAAGTCCAGCAGCACCAGCTGTAGATACCGCCTTAGGGTCGAGATTGCTCTCTATCGCCATAAGATACTTAAGATCCTCCGGAATTCCATTCCTCCTGAGGATTGGGACGACTATGGAAAAGATCCTTTTGGACCGCTTCAGCATGAGGGTGGTATTCGTGTGCATGTAAGTGAATGATAGGAGCTCTCGGTCCATTCTTTCATACATGTCGTCGGTGTCGAAGCTGATTGTCTCTCCGGCGAATACAATCCTCTCCGGCACTGTTGGAGCCTTCGGATGGAGCTCCTGGGACCTGGCAGAGAACCCAAGGAGAAGAATTATGGCTATGACGGCAATCTTTTTCATCTTTTATTATCTGATTTTCATGTGTTTCCGTAGGCCTTTGTCGGAGGCATTCTTTGCTGCCGCAATGGTATATCGACCCTTTTCAACCACCCATGTGGCCTTTTTCTCGTCATAAGAAGCGAGGCTTTCCAGGGGGAGGAAGATTTCGAGGTCTTCGCTTTCTCCCGGGGCGAGGAGAGGAGTCTTTGCAAAACCTTTCAGCTCCTTCGTGGGCTTGTCCATGTCTTTACCTGGAGCGGAAACATAGATTTCGACAACATCTTTTCCCGCAGAAGCACCTGTGTTCTTGACTGTTACTTTGACGCTCCAGCCATTCTCCAAAGGGGAGACAGAAAGCGATGACCACTTAAATGATGTGTAGCTGAGTCCATATCCGAAGGGATAAGCGATGTGCTTTTTCGCAAAAGTATTGAAATATCGATATCCTACATAGATTCCTTCCTCATAGTCGGTGTAGTCTATATCTTTGACCGTATAGTCTTTGCGGTTACCTTCCAGACGGCGGTAGAAGGAGTAATTGAATGGCTTGTCTGTGTAGATTCTCGGGAAGTTTGCGGCAGAGGGTTCGTACTGATAGGCCTCAGAAAGGGTCATGGGGAGTCTTCCTGAAGGGTTGACCTTTCCTGAAAGGGCAGAAGCGACAGTGTGTCCACCTTCTTCTCCCGGCTGCCAGCAGATGAGGACGGCATCGGCGAGATCCTGCCATGGCATCATCTGGACAGCGCCTCCGATGTTGAGAATTACGATGACCTTCTTACCTTCTTTGTGGAAAGCGGAAGAGACCTCTTTCAGTAGGCCCAATTCGTTGTCCTGCAGTTTGTAACTATAGTTGAGGTCGCGGTCCTTGCCTTCTCCGAAAACGCGTCCGAATGTAATGACGGCAGAAGAGGCTTCCCTGGCAGCCTCAAGAATCAGGTCGGAGGGGACAACTTCTATAGGACGCTCCCTGTCGATGACCCATGAGTTCTTTCCGTCTACCATTCGGCAGCGATAATCCTCGTCTTTCATGTATGCGGAATAGAATTCATCCAGTGGACCAAAGAGAGAGAAACCCTCGTCGGAGAGGCCTTGTTTGAGGTCTACGACATAAGGACGGTGCACGTCTCCGGAGCCGGTTCCTCCCGCGATGAACCTATATGATGTGACTCCAAAGAGAGCGATTTTTCCGTCATCCGCAGCGAAAGGAAGCGCTCCCTTGTGATTTTTAAGCAGGACAAGACCCTCGTCCGCAGCCTCCCGACAGACTTTTGCATGGGCATCCAGGTCGGGGGATTCGGAGTAAGCGTAGCCATGGAACCGCGGACTCTTGACAATCAGGGACAATATCCTTTCAACACTCCGGTTGAGGTCTTCTTCAGAGAGACGACCTTCCTTGACTGCGGCAAGAAGGGCATTGTAGCGGCTGTCGGAGCCGGGCTGGACCATGTCGTTGCCTGCATGAATCTGGGCGGCGGTATCATATCCACCACCCCAGTCGGTCATGACCGTCCCTTCAAAGCCCCACTCCTCACGGAGAATTTTAGTCAGAAGCACCTCGCTTTCAGACGCATGGACCCCATTGATGTAGTTGTACGATGTCATGATGGTCCACGGCTGGGCCTTTTTCACGGCGATTTCGAATTGTTTGAGATAGATTTCCCTCATTGCCCTTTCGGATACACGGGCGTCATTGTGGAGGCGGTTGAGCTCTTGGTTGTTGAGGGCAAAATGCTTCATAGATGTCCCGACGCCATTACTCTCGATTCCGTCAATCATTGCCGAAGCAATCTCCCCGGCGAGCAGGGGATCTTCAGAATAGTACTCGAAGTTCCTGCCGCATAGAGGGTTGCGATGGATATTTACTCCCGGTGCCAGAAGCACGTCTACTCCATATTCCAGCACTTCGTTTCCCATGGCCTGTCCGACTTCTTTGACCAGGGCGGGATTCCATGTTGAAGCAAGCATGGTGCCAATAGGGAAGCCGGTGCAGTAGTAGGTCCTGTCTTCTCCCTCCCTTTGGGGATCAATCCTAAGGCCAGCCGGCCCATCTGCGAGAACAATGGAAGGAATACCGAGGCGGGGGATAGCGTGGGTTGTCCCTGCACAACCTTTGACGATATTGTCGCTTCGGCCTATTCCGTCGAAGGCCTTTGAACCGGAACCTATGACAAGGGCGGCCTTTTCCTCAAGGGTCAGTGCTTTTACGATTTCTTGAATATTATCTTCCCTGAGTACGGGTGGTGCAGCAGCGATGGCGGCGGAAACAAGAAAGGCTAGCATAGGTATGAAGTTATTAATTTAATTCCGTTTTCAGAAGGTTTGAATTTGATCCCGAGGGCGGTTGCTGGAATAAGTACAGTGTCGCCGCGGCGGAGGGCTGTGAGGTGACCCTTGGAAGGCCCGTCGGCGGCAACAGAAATCCCGGTTTCAAGGCATCCGCTTCCCTCTACGCACATGACGGCGAGGAAGGAATCAACATCTTTTAGGTCTTTGAAATAAGGCCTGTCCAGAGTATAGAGGGATGTGGTGAAATACTCACATTCCGCGAGAATGACCTCTGCGTTTTTCTTATCGACGTATTCAGTCCTATAGGATGGATATACCTTGTAATCAATTGCTTCCTTGGCTTCTTGGGTATGGATCTGGCGGGGCTTTCCGTCAAGCCCGAGGCGGCCGTAGTCGTAGATGCGGTAGGTAATGTCGGAAGTCTCCTGAATCTCGGCGACAAAGCAGCCTTTGCATATTGCATGGATCCTCCCGGCCGGGAGAAAAAAAACATCTCCTTTATGGGCCTCATGGCTGGCGAGAACCTCAATAATCCTATCTTCTTCGACAAGCTTTTCGTACTCTTGAGGGGTGATTTCTTTCGAAAGTCCGCTAAGGATCTTCGCCCCCGGCTCAGCATCTACCACATACCACATTTCGGTCTTGCCCCTGCAAGAGTGCCTTTTTTCGGCGAGGGAGTCATTAGGATGGACCTGGATAGAGAGGTCGTTAAGAGCGTCGATAAACTTTATGAGGATAGGAAATTCATCGCCGAATCTCTCATAGACATGCTCCCCGACTAGGGCTCCTTTATACTCTTTGACAAGTTCCGGGAGAGTCTTTCCTTCAAGGGCGCCTGATGAGACGATGCTCTCCCTGCCTTTATATGCCGAGACTTCCCAGCTCTCTCCAATATGGTCTTCCTCCGACTTGATTCCTTTGTATGGCGCTATCTTTTCTCCGCCCCAGATGAACTGTTTGAGGTTCGGTTTGAATTTCAGAGGGTAAAGCATATCTTATTGTATTTTAGATAGTTCTGTGATCATGGACATTATCTTTGCCCGTACGGAACTGACCGGAGCATCGCAGTTGTTGGTAAGGATGGAAAATACTATCGCATCCTGAGCCCTGCCTGATGCGGGAATAATGTATCCGCTGTAGCAGAGGACTCCGTCCATGGAACCGCTCTTCATCCGAATTCGCTTTTTCACCGAAGGGTCAAGGTCGCGGAGCAAGTATTTAAGCGTACCGTCGCTTCCGGGGCTGGGGAGGGCCTCCAGGAAACTGTCGAAAGCGGGGGACTTTTTCATGGCTTGAAGGTACTTGACCATGGTGTCGGCGGAGACGAAATTGTGTCTTGAAAGGCCACTGCCGTCAGCTAAGCTGAGTTCTCCCGAAATCCCGGGGCAGAGGTCTTCAAGCACCTCAATTTCCGCCACACGGCAGCTGTCGTAGACGGATATATCTGTAGACTGTTCACCCATTATCCTCATCATCGCCTCAGCGTAGAAATTATCGCTTCTCGAAAGGGTCTCCCTGGCTATTTTGAAAAGCGACGGGGAATAAGTCGTAGTAATGGTCTTGAGGTTGGTTGATGCCTTTTCTACGGGGATGAAATCAACTCCCCTGATGCGTTCGAGCCGGTCGATATCTGCGTAGCCTCCGGAAATTGTCCACCCTGTTGAAATCAGGTTCTTGTAGAAGTAGTAGGCGCAGGTCATGGCCCCGTATTTATTGGCGAAATTTTCGGTCTTCGGCTTGCGTCCAATGGCGAAAGTACCCCGAAGTTCGGCGTATGGGGCAAGGTCGGTGGTGTAGAGATAGAGGCTGTTGCCGGTTCCTGCGGGGCCTGTCGTCCCGAGGTTGGTAAAATGGAGCCATGGGGTCTCAGGGTAGCTTATCCGGACGTTGACGGGGTCGCCCGCTTTAGCTCCTGCGCTGACCTCGTAATCCTGGGCATTGGCATAGAAAGAGAGGGCGCTTGTCCCGGCGCCGTAGTACGTGCCAAGGTCGTCATATTCCCAAGAAGTATTCTCAAGATGGCCCTCAAACAGTCTTCCGTCTCCGATAATCCTTCCTTCGACCGCTGTGATACCGGCCGCTTTCATAGCGCTTTTCCACTTCCAGAAAAGGCCGTCAGCCTTCATGGCAATTGAATCGGCCGCTCCGATGGTGGGATCGCCTCCTCCGACAATGTAGATGTCGCCCCTCAGCGTACCGTCCACAATCTCGCCGCTATAGGCAATAGAGGTCGGAAAGCGAAAATCTGCCCCAAGCGAATGGAGAGCGCACCCTGTTGTGATAAGCTTCATATTGGAGGCAGGGGTCATTTTCGCAGAAGGATTGTACTCTGCGAGGACTTTTCCTTTGCCGTCAACAGCCTTCATGCCCCATGAAGCCGTATTGAGTGGAGCTTCCGCTGCAATTTTTTCAATGACCTTCGAAAGCGCCCCTTGGGCATTAATGCGCGTTTCCCCCGCAATCAGGAAGATTGCAAGGGAAACGGCCGCCGTTAGAATTGTTTTTATCTTCATCAATCTCCGTTATATTGTCCCATGAAGAGGATTGCTCCCGTGGATATTTCTGATATTGCATAGAGGAAAGGCCTCGTCGCATAGAAGGTCAGCGGACCGACTGAAGACGTTTTCATATCGATAACCGTTACCGCAGCGGCCTCGGTGCCCTTTTCTTCTACTTTTATGCGGGCTTTTTGGAAAACCCTGCTGATATACAGCTTGAGTTCTTCTGACATATTGGAGAAATCGGCCTTGTCGGAATCGAAAGCATCTGTCATCCCGAGGGATTTCAGAATGTCATTGAGTTCGATCATGAAAGAGGTCTCAAATTTCGGGATCTTGATAAGGACCTCATTGCTGCCTCCGATGCCAATGAGGGTCTCCCATGTATTTCTGTCGAGATTCTTTGCAATCTCCGCAACGGTCTTGCCCTCGTCGGGAAGGATGAAAGTCATCCTGAATGCGCCGTTGCCGTAGGGCTTGGAAATCGACTTGAATCCTTTCATCTTGATGTAAGCGACTTCTGATGACTGGTTCATCATGTCGACTTTCGCCGTCTTGCCGTCCGTTTTTGTGAATGCCTCCTTCCGGGTGTTTTCGGCCATGAATTTATCCGCCCATGAACCTTTGAAATAGATGGCGTTCATAAGGAGGGTCGCCGTTTTCGGTGAGAGCTCATCAAGGAGAGGGTCTATCATGCCCGCAGTCTGTCTGCTCGCCCATGTGTTGATGGCGGACAGGGCTTTGCTATTGTCCGTCTCGAAGTCATATCCTTCAAAAAGGGCGTCGTAGTAGGTTGTAAGGGCTTTTTTGTAGCTGTCTTTGTATTTGGACTTGCCTGAGATCGAGGTGTTGAACACCTGGGCGTTGGCGATATTCATCGCAACGGTATTGTCAACGGCCAAAAGGCTTTCGGTCAGATATTTATAGAACTCGTTCACATCCCGGACGCCCTTGTCTCCGAAACCGATGACGCTCCGGATCTGATTCTCGGTCTCCCCGGCAGCCCCGTTGTTCACCATCGCGAGGGCGTATTCCACGCTGAGAGGAGAGAAGATGAAGCTCTTGGATTCATTGGATGCAATGATCTTCATCAGATCGGAGGCGAGGGCGTTGCCGGCGCTCACGAGCTCCGTCTGTGATTTTGTGAGAGTGATATTCGTGCGCTCCTTGGGCTTCAGCCCGGCGTCATCGGCGGTGTTCACTTCGCAGGAATATGCCAAGGCGAGTGCCCCGGAAATCATCATGATTGTAGAAAGAAATCTTTTCATGGTCTTTTTCTGATTATGTCCATGATATTAAATCAATAAGAGTACCTTTTCCTGCATCAGAGTTTGACTTTGATGAAAACGGGGAAATGGTCTGAGGGGGTTCTTGCGGTATAAGTGTGGAAATCAATTTCTTTTGGGAAATTTCCGGACTTCTCCGCCTCGGCGCTCGCTTGGTTTTCCGTCCTGTAGGTCTCGGTCATCAGTCCGAACCGCACGACATCCGTTCCCGGAGAGACGAAAATATGGTCTATGCGGCTTTTTGTGAAGGTGTCGGTGCGGAAGCTGTTGGCGGTACCGTTAGGAGTGTATTTTTTCTCCGCGGTCATGAACGAGTCTTCAAGAAGGGTTGTATAGGTCTTGTAGATTTCATTGGTCTGGTCGACATTGAAATCCCCGGTAAGGAACACCGGTTCGCCCTTTTTAGTCATCTCCTTGATTCTTGCGACAACAAGCTTTGCCGCCTCCTGCCTTGCCATGACCCCGATATGGTCATTGTGGAGATTGAAAAACCATATCTTCTTATGGGTTTTCCTGTCTTTGAGGTGTGCCCATGTGCATATTCTCGGAAGGGCAGCATCCCATCCCTTCGAAGGAACCTCGGGAGTCTCCGAAAGCCAGAAATCGCCGTGCTGGAGCAGTTTGAAGCGGTTTTTCTTGAAAAAGATGAGCTCATGCTCGCCTCCGTTCTTTCCGTCGTCACGACCTACTCCGACACAGTCGTACTCAGGAAGCATATCGACTAGGTCGAGTTTCTGCTCATACCTTACTTCCTGGGTCCCGAAGATGTCGGGATATTCGAATTCTATGAGGTCCGCAACCCATTTCTTTCTTGTGTCCCAGCCGTCTCCCTTGGCATCGTCCTTCGGAGTCTTGCAGCGGATATTGAAGGTGCCGACAGTGAGATTCGGCTCATTTTTGAGGGCCCTTTCCGGCTTGGACACTTCTGCTTGTTGTGCGGAAGCGGGAATAGTGAGCATAGTCACCACTATTGCGGCCAGTAGAGACAGTCTATTGTAAATGCGCGAGTTGTAACTCATTGATTTTTTAGTTGTTTTACTGAAACTAATGTGTTGTCCCTGCAAGATGCTTCTCCCACGCCCAAGCGGCCGCGAGGGTCTCGTCAATGCTTCTTTCGGCCTTCCAGCCCATCTCCTTATTAGCAAGGGTCGGGTCAGCCCAAATAGCGGAGACGTCGCCGGCTCTTCTCTGGGCAAATTTATAATTGAGTTTCAGCCCGTTGACTTTTTCAAAGGAGTTGACAAGTTCAAGGACTGACACGGGTTTTCCGGTGCCGATATTGAAAATCTCGCAGTCTTCTTTCATCTTTCCGTCGAGCATCCTTCCGACGGCATATACATGGGCCTTTGCGAGGTCAACGATGTCGATATAGTCCCTCAGGCACGTCCCGTCGGGGGTAGGGTAGTCGTTGCCGAATATGGAGAGGCATTCCCTCTTTCCGATGGCTGTCTGGGTGATAAAGGGGACCAGGTTGTTGGGGACCCCGCGAGGGAGTTCGCCGATAAGGGCGGACGGATGGGCGCCTATGGGATTGAAATATCGGAGAAGTATGCCCTTGATTTCGCCTTCCGAACCCTTAGTGGCCTTTACAGTATCCTGAAGAATATCCTCGCAGATCTGCTTCGTGTTTCCATAGGGAGAGGTTGCCGGCTTTCTCGGAGTCTGCTCAGTCACAGGGACCTTGTCCGGCTCGCCATATACGGTTGCGGAGGAGGAGAAGAGCACATTGTGGCATCCATAGGCCGAAGCAGCTTCGAGGACGTTGAGGAATGAGCTCAGGTTATTCTTATAATACATCACAGGCTTGGCAACAGACTCCCCGACAGCTTTGAAGGCAGCGAAGTGGATTACTGCATCTATCTTATTGTCACTGAATAGCTTCCGTGTTTCTTCATCTTTGCAGAAATCAGTCTTGAAAAAGGGAATGTCATCTCTTCCTGTAATCTTCTTTACCCCTTCGAAGCAAGTCATGTCGCAATTGGACATATTGTCTGCAACTATGACATCATATCCCGCCTCAATAAGCTCAACGGTCACGTGACTTCCGATAAAGCCCGCCCCGCCTGATACAAGTACTGTTTTTTTCATATAAAACGAGTTATTTTCACAATCACACAAATATAATAATAATTTCTATTCTGGATCTTGCTATTTTTTAGGAATAATGAAATAATAGCCTGCATCACTTTCCCTGCCGTCGCCCTTTGGGCGACCCCTCCCTAAAGGGCCCC
>ERZ842401.3144-NODE-3144-length-20908-cov-12.465784_pt1 | contig 20908 bp, 20 predicted proteins | sample MGYA00521270_ERZ842401 | MGnify/ENA primary metagenome ERZ842401 (study PRJEB31892, sample SAMEA3878208) | bioreactor metagenome | biome: Moose rumen | place: Sweden | collected 2011-10 | study: EMG produced TPA metagenomics assembly of the PRJEB12797 data set...
AAGGGGCTGTGCTTAATGTGCTTGCTTATCGTTCTCGGGACGGGTTGTGCAAGATAAGTTGCAGTGAGATTGCGCAATACTCGAATATCGGCAAGGAGACCGCACGCACTATAGTAAACACCCTAATAGATAAGGGTTTAATCCTAAAAGAGGGTGATTTGTACATGGTGACCGAAAACGGGGCGATAAAACCCGAAAACGGGGCGATAAAACCCGAAAACGGGGCGATAAAACCCGAAAATGGGGCGAAATCGAAAGAAAGAGAAAGAAAAGAAGCAAAAGAAAGAATAAAGAAAGAAAACAATACGGGGGAATATAATATATATAACGCGCCTAATGGCGCGAAAGCCCCCGATAATTTTTCTAAATTTAAGCGTAATAATTCTTCAGCTGCATCGGATATGCCGGTAGAGCGTCCGAGTTCAAAGGAGGTATGGCAGACGGCATTGAAGTACAAGGACCATTTGCAGTTTGCGAAGAACCCTGTTTTTATTCGTGACATGGAGGATTTCTTTTTGAATGAGGACGGTTGGGGCTGGGACGCCGGTCGCAAGGGTCATTGGGAGAGTCGTTTAAAGCGTCGTTTGAACACGAACCGCGACAAGTACATAGAGGCGGAGCAGCGTTACCTATATCCGGGGTAGTATCCGGGTTCCCAGGAGACCAAGTGCCCGTTAGGGCGCATGGTCGAGTGGAGAGAGGAAAGAGTTAAGAGTTAAGAGTTCGCCCGAAGGGCTAAAGTTAAAAGAGGAAAGTGCGCCCGAAGGGCTAAAAAAGTCGAATTTTTCTTGCAAAATGTAAAAAAAATTTGCACATGTCGTAAAAAAGTATTACTTTTGCGCGCTGAATCGATCGCTGTATTAACAGCCATCTTGATGAAGCTATACTGAAATTTAGGTGAGTGCTTTACTAGCAGCTCCCTCCCAATTCCCCTAGGACTTGACCGTAGCAAGGGTAAGAGGTTGTAGCGCTGAGATAAAGAGGGCTCACCTTTTTCAGTAAAAGTTGAGAGATGCAAGATGCAAAATGCAAAATGAAGCAGTAGCCGTCGGGAGGGGAGAAGCCAGGTTCTCAGGAGACCAGGTGCCCTATTTGGGAGGGTATTTTCCGGGTTCCCAGGAGACCAGGTGCCCTTTTGGGGAGGGTATTTTCCGGGTACCCAGGAGACCAGGTGCCCTATGGGTAGCCCCTTTCCGTGGGTTTTCCCCTTAAGGGGCAAACCGTATAGAGGTGCGCCCGAAGGGCTAAAGTTGAGTAATGAATTACGAATTATGCATTAAGAAAGCCTTACCCTTTGTGCCGACGGCTGAACAAGTAGCCCTCATCCATGCCTTAGCGGAGTTTGTGCAGAGTCGCGCCGACAAGCGGTGTTTCGTATTGCGTGGCTACTCCGGAACGGGTAAGACCTCTATTTTGGCGGCGCTCGTCCAAGCGCTGCATAAGCTTCATTGCCCCACCGTCCTTTTAGCGCCGACCGGGCGTGCCGCTAAGGTTCTGAGCCGGTACTCGGGTTTTGAAGCTTCCACTATACACCGCGCTATCTATAGGCAGTCGAAAGTCAAAGACACGGAGGCTCTCTTTTCTCTCGGGTACAATAAGGGCAAGGACACCCTTTTCATAGTCGATGAGGCGTCCATGCTTGCTACGACGAACAACGGCGAGTCGTCTTTCGGTTCCGGCAATGTATTAGACGACCTCATACATTTCGTTTACCAAGGTGCGAATTGCTCTCTCCTCTTAGTCGGTGATGATGCCCAGTTACCTCCAGTGGGTCAGAGCTTCAGTCCTGCCTTGCAAGTCGATTACCTGCGGAGTTATGGTTTACAGGTTCACGCCTTCACATTGACGCAAGTTATTCGTCAGGCCCTCACCTCGGGTATCTTGACCGAAGCCACCCGGCTCCGTGCCGCCCTCAGCTCCAACGCTGTTCCTTTCACCTACCGGCAGATAGACACACACGATGACCTTATTAGGCTGCAAGGAGCGGCGGTGCAAGAGACTCTGGAGCGTTCCTACCGAGAAGTCGGCATAGACGAGACACTCATCATAACAAGGTCGAACAAGCGCACCAACCTGTATAATCAAGGCATCCGCGCCCGCATACTCCAGAGAGATGAATTATTAGCCCCTACGGACGACATCATGGTTTCACGCAATAATTACTTTTGGCAGACGTTTATTGCCAATGGCGAATCTTTAGCGTTACGCTCCGTTCGGAACGAAAGAGAGTTGTACGGCTATCACTTTGCGGACGGCAGGCTGGGTTTTGCTGATAAGCCTGAAGAGGAGATTAGTGCGACCCTGTGGCTCGACACTTTACTGACCGATACCCCGGAGGCGAGTTACATGCTGCAGCGCGACTTGTACTACAAGATTGCAGCCGATTATCCCGAGATTCGCTCCCGCAAGAAACTCCGCAACAAGGTCATAGACTCCCCCTACTACAATGCCCTACAGATACGATACGCTTATGCCGTGACCTGCCATAAGGCTCAAGGCGGGCAATGGGCCCATGTATATATTGATGCCGGTGCCCTTACCGGCAAGTCCTGCCTCACCGCCGACGAGATCAGATGGCTCTATACCGCTCTGACCCGAGCTACGGAAAAAGTTTATCTGCTACGCTGAGGGCGGCGAAGGGGAAGATGGAAGCCCCACCCCCCAGCCCCTCCCCGTAATGGGAGGGGAGTTAAGGGCAGTAGCCCACGAGGGTATTTTCCGGGTACCCAGGAGACCAGGTGCCCTTTTTGGGGAGGGTATTTTCCGGGGTCCCGGGAGACCAGGTGCCCTTTTGGGGAGGGTATTTTCCGGGTTCCCAGGAGACCAGGTGCCCTATTTGGGGAGGGTGTTTTCCAGGTGCCCGGGAGACCAGGTAGCCTTTTTAGATGCAAGTGAAAAGTGAAAGGTGAAAAGATGAAAGGTGAAAAAATGTAAAATAAATTTGCACAATTAAAAAAATATTTGTAATTTTGCAGGCTGATTCGTATGAGCGATGCGTATCCTTCTATATTACTGAGCGATGCGGTGGAGCAAATGGCGTCTCTGCCGGGCGTAGGTCGCAAGACGGCATTACGGCTGGTGTTATCCCTATTGCGTCGCGACGCGAAAGAGGTTGAGGCCTTCAGCGGCTCGTTGATCAAGCTCAAGAAAGAAGTCCACTACTGCCGTATCTGCCATAACATCAGTGACCAAGAGGTCTGCTCTATCTGTTCGTCACCCAAGCGTGAGCGTCACACCATTTGTGTTGTTGAGAACATCCGGGACGTCATGTCCATTGAGCAAACCGCGCAGTATCATGGTCTTTACCACGTTTTAGGAGGCATCATCAGCCCCATGGACGGCATTGGTCCCAAGGATATTGAGGTTGATAGTTTGGTAGCTCGCATTGCGCCGGAAGGCATTGAGGAGGTTATTTTGGCACTGCCCACGACGATGGAGGGGGATACCACAACCTTCTATATCTACAAGCGTTTGATGAGCGTAGGCGACAATGCAGACAAGCTCAAGATCAGCCAATTGGCTCGTGGTGTAGCCATTGGGAACGACCTTGAATACACCGATGAGTTGACTTTGGGTCGCTCTATTGTTAACCGCACCGAATATAATGGATAGCACTATGATACTTTACCCGAACGCTAAAATCAACATGGGGCTGCATATTGGTCCCAAGCGCCAAGATGGTTACCACGAGCTGCAGACCATCTTCTACCCTATTTACAAGCTCCATGACGAGTTGGAAGTCACTCGTGTCAGTCGCGGTTCCATCCGCCTGCACCACGAGGGTCTATCGGTCGATTGTGCCGATGCTCAGAACCTTGTAGTGAGGTGCTATGATCTCTTTAGGGATCGTTTTCGGGATCGGATCAAGCCGGTTAGTGTCAAGCTCACGAAGCATATTCCCTTCGGTGCCGGTCTTGGCGGTGGCAGTTCCGATGGTGCATTCATGGCGGTTGCGCTCAACGAGCTCTTTGATTTACAACTGAGTCAAGACGAGCTTGCGGAGATGGTGAAGACTTTAGGTGCCGACTGTCCGTTCTTCATCTACAACAGTCCGAGTTTTGCCAAGGGCATCGGTGACGAACTGCGTCCTGTTCAGATGAACCTCGGCGGCATGCACATGCTTATGATTAAACCCGATGTAACCATCAGTACCAAAGAGGCGTACGAGGCATTGGACAAAGTAGGTAGAGGTTGGGGCGCGATAGCGCGTATTGCGGGCATGTGGATGTCGGGCATGAGCAAGATGGCCCGCATGCAGGGTTTCTCGAGTCTCAGTAACGACTTTGAAGGTCCTATTTTCAAGCAGCACCCTATTCTCGCAGAGATAAAGAAGAAGTTGGTTGATGCAGGCGCGTTGTATGCTTCCATGAGTGGCTCCGGCTCAACTATTTACGGTCTGTTTGAGACGGACGATGAAGGTAGTCCCCTTGCCGACCTCACTGAAATCGAGCAGGAGTTTGCCCCGATGATCATTTTCAACGATACGCTTAGCCAGGCTAAGGCCTAATCCCCAGCCCCTCTGTTTGGTCGTAAAGCCTGCCTGAAAAGCCTTGCGTTGCTGTGCTCGACTCATTCCCTTACCATTATCGGCTATCCTGATATCCACATTTTTGCCGTCCGAGACTATTCGGGCGGTAATGGTTGTGGCTTCAGCGTCCAGCGCATTGCGCAGGAGATTCTCAAGAACCCACGAGAGTGTCACCTTATTGATACAAGCCCAATGTTGTTCGCTACCTGCCTCATCAAAATCGATTTGCACCCTCTCACTGACGCGAGCGCGCATGTATACAATAACATCTTGCACCACGGGCTCAATCGGTTCGGGACGCAAGGTCGGCTTGGAGCCGATCTTTCCAAATCGGTCCGCCACCACCTCCAGCCGCGCCAGGTCCTTCCCCATCTCGGGAATCATCTCCTCCTCAGGGTATTTGTCCTTCAGCAACTCGTACCACCCATTGAGTGAGGAAATGGGTGTCCCCAACTGGTGCGCCGTCTCTTTGCTCAGGCCTGCCCAGACCCTGTTCTGCTCGTTGCGTTGCACAATAAAGAGCACCATCACCGATACCGCCACAAAGAGAATAATCACCACAAACTGTATGTACGGGAAATACCGTAACTGCTTGAGCAGCAATGAGTCATCGTAGTAGATATATTGGCTCACCTCGTCACTGATCACCACCTCAATCGGACCATGTAGAAGCCATGGCTCAGTAGCCTGTTTCGCCACATTGCGGGTCAAAAGCACTGTACTATCAGCCGCCAACATATAGACAGGAATAGTCGTATTTCCCTCTATTATGGTCGTAATAAACTCAATATCATCATTCTCGTCAGCCTCAATGAGTTGCTTGGTTGCTTCCGCCCAAATCTCCATACGCGACTGTTCCACCTTGGCTAATTGAGATGCCAAGTAGGTGGAAAAAATCGTAGAACCCGCTACTACAACGAGCAGAATGGTGATTATCGAAATGGATAAAAATTTGCTATTCATGGCTATTTTTTCTGCAAAAATATAAATAAATTTGGAAATATCAAAAAAAAAGTGTAATTTTGCGTGTTTTTGGCACAAATCCTTTTATTTGCTTACTTTTTTAACATTATAACTTAATTTATTACTATTATGAAACCTTCTCACATTGAGCATTTGGGAATTGCGGTTACATCGATTGACGCAACCGCTCCGTTTTTTGAGTTTTTAAGTGGTGCACCTTGCTACAAAAAGGAAGTAGTTGAGGACCAGAAAGTTATTACAGCCTTTTTCAAGGTTGGTGAAACCAAGATTGAGTTATTAGAGCCTACATGCCCCGAGAGCACTATCGCTAAGTTCATTGAGAAAAACAACGGTCGTGGCGGTCTGCACCATGTTGCTTTCAATGTTGAGAACGTAGCCGAAGCGCTCGCCGAATGTGAGGCTAAAGGCATCCAACTCATTGACAAGGCTCCCCGTAAAGGTGCTGATAACCTGATGATTGCTTTCTTGCACCCCAAGAGCACCTGCGGTGTACTGACCGAACTCTGCGAACAACCGAAATAAAGATGCAAGATGCAAGATGCAAGATGCAAAATTATCTGAGATGCCGGTATAGCAAAATTTATTAAGATGCAAAATGATTAACGATTATGGATACAGAAAAACTGCACAAATTACTCGATAACCGCGCTAAAGCGCTGTCAGGTGGTGGCGAAGCCGCTACTGAGAAACACCACGCTAAGGGCGCCTACACCTGCCGCGAGCGTATTAACATGCTGCTTGACGAAGGTTCGTTTGAAGAATACGACATGTTCCTGACACACCGCTGCCACGATTTCGGGATGGAGAAGAAGGTCTTCCTCGGTGACGGTGTGGCTGTGGGTAGTGGCACGATTGATGGTCGTCTCGTTTATGTCTTTGCCCAAGACGCTACCGTTATCGGAGGTTCCCTCAGTGAGACCATGGCACAGAAGATTTGCCACGTCATGGACGAAGCCATGAAGATGGGTGCCCCCATTATTGGTCTTAACGACTCCGGTGGCGCGCGCATTCAGGAAGGTGCGTGTGCACTCGCAGGTTATGCAGAAATCTTCGAGCGCAATATCTTGGCTTCAGGCGTTGTGCCCCAAATCAGTGTCATCTTTGGTCCTTGCGCCGGTGGGGCCGTTTACAGCCCTGCCCTCACGGACTTCATCATGATGACCGAGCAAAACTCCTACATGTTCATTACCGGTCCGAAGGTTGTTAAGTCCGTTACCGGTGAGGATGTGACCGTTGAGCAACTCGGTGGTGCTAAAATTCATGCCACCAAATCCGGTGTAACCCATTTCGTTGCCCCGACCGAGGAAGAGGCACTGACTATGGTTCGTAAGCTCGTGTCCTTTATTCCTCAGAATAACATGGAAGAAGCTCCTCTTGTAGAATGTACCGATGACCCGATGCGTGTCGAGGCAACCCTCAACGACATTGTTCCCGCCGACCCCAATAAGCCTTATAACATGAAGGATATCATCAACTTAATCGTTGACGACGGTGATTTCTTTGAGGTTCACAAGGACTATGCCAAGAACGTTATCTGCGGTTTCGCTCGTTTCAATGGTCGTTCTACCGGTATCATCGCCAACCAGCCGTCATGGCTTGCCGGTGTGTTGGACTGTGATGCCAGCCGTAAAGCCGCTCGGTTCGTGCGTTTCTGCGATGCCTTCAATATCCAGATTCTCACTCTCGTTGATGTTCCGGGCTTCCTCTGTGGTACAGGTCAAGAGTATGCCGGCATCATCGATCATGGTGCTAAACTGATGTTCGCTTACGGCGAAGCCACTGTGCCCAAGGTTACCATTACCATTCGTAAGTCTTACGGCGGCTCTCACATTGTAATGTCTTGTAAGCAATTACGCGGTGACGCATGCTATGCGTGGCCCAATGCTGAGATTGCCGTGATGGGTGCCTCAGGTGCTGTGGGCGTACTTTATGCCAAGGCTCTTAAGGCTATCGAAGACCCCGAGGAGCGCAAGAAGTTCATCGCTGAGAAAGAAGCCGAGTATAAAGACCTCTTTGCATCTCCCTATCAGGCAGCTAACCGCGGCTACATCGATGATGTGATTGAGCCTTGCAATACCCGTGCGCGTATCATCAATGCGTTTGAGAGACTCCAAACCAAGAGACTCACTAACCCGCTCAAGAAACATAGTAATATCCCACTATAAAATTACTACTACTGTAATATGATTACTACTATTTTATTAGCTGTAACGACGCGCACATGGTTGATTACAGGACTTGGTTTCGGCATGGTGCTGCTGATCTTGTTCTTGTTTATTTACATTATCAAAGGACTCGACTGGTTCATGCAAAAGTTAGAGTCAAGAGTCGAGAAGGGTCACCATCACGTTGAGGAGACGAAGCCTCACGTGCTCCCTTCTGCTCCCGAGTCCGATATTCCCGCTATCGCTACGGCGCTCTTCCTCAACGAGAGTGAAGACGATATGGCAGCTGTCGCCATGGCGCTGAGCCTATATTTCGACAACGCGCATGACATCGTCTTCCCCACCCTTACTCTCAAACATCGTCCCACACAGTGGAACGCGCATCCTTTGGTATTAACAATCTTTACAAATAATCAACAATGAAAGAATTTACGTTCAAGATTAACGGGGTAGAATATCAGACCTCCGTTAATGAAATTGAAAATGGTCTCACCGAAGTAACCGTTAATGGCAAGACCTATCAAGTAGAAACCGAGAAGAAAGCAGTTATTGCTCCCAAGCCCGCTGCTCCGAAACCTGCTGCTGCCGCTCCGGCTCCGGCTGCACCCGCTGCCGCTCCTGCTCCCGCTCCTGCTGCACCCGTGGCAGGCACCAAGGTCGTTAGTCCCCTACCCGGCTCTATTATCAAGGTGACTGTAGCAGTCGGACAAGCCGTTAAGAAAGGAGACACCCTCCTGACCCTCGAGTCCATGAAGATGGAGAATATCGTCGCTGCTGACTGTGACGGTACCGTTAAGCAAATCTGCGTCACTGCAGGACAAACCGTTATGCAGGACGATGTTCTCGTTGTACTTGGTTAATGCTCATTTGTTGTTCATTTTTGCATTGTATAACGATGGAAGGATTTGCTGAGTTTTTTCAGAACATGGGCTTTATGCAACTGACATGGCAGCAAACTGTTATGCTCTTGATTGCATTTGTCCTCCTGTATCTGGCTATTAAGAAACAATATGAGCCCCTGCTCCTCCTGCCCATAGCCTTTGGTATGTTGCTCACCAACTTACCGGCATCCGGCATGTTTCATGAGGAGCTCTGGTCATCGTTTCTCCAGCCCATGCTTGAAGACGGTGTGACACCCAATCCCGCCTACCATAGTTACGGAGCTATTCTCAAGAACGCAGGATTGCTTGACGTATTATACATAGGTGTCAAAGCAGGTGTTTATCCGTGCCTTATCTTCATTGGTGTTGGAGCGATGACGGACTTTGGTCCACTCATGGCCAACCCTAAGAGTTTCATCTTAGGGGCGGCTGCTCAAATAGGTATATTTGTGACATTCCTCTGTGCCAATGCCTTAGGCTTCACCCCCGCAGAGGCAGGTTCGATCGGTATCATCGGTGGTGCAGATGGTCCTACCAGTATCTTCTTGACCTCCAAATTAGCTCCACACCTCTTGGGTCCTATCGCTATTGCGGCCTATAGCTATATGGCATTAGTTCCGGTTATTCAACCGCCCATTATGCGCGCTTTGACCACGGAAAAGGAGCGTAAAATTAAGATGCAACAACTGCGTAAGGTCAGTAAGACCGAGAAGATAGTCTTCCCCATTATCATCACTACTATCGTTTCTCTCTTCTTGCCCGATGCGGCCCCGTTAATCGGCTGTTTGATGTTAGGCAATCTCATGAAGGAATGCGGTGTGGTTGATCGACTCAGCAAGACGGCACAAAATGAATTGATGAACATTGTGGTTATCTTCTTGGGTCTCTCAGTCGGTGCTACAGCTACAGGCACTACTTTCCTCAATGTCAAGACATTGATGATTTTAGCAATGGGTATTATTGCCTTCGGTCTGGGGAGTGCAGGTGGTGTGTTGTTGGCTAAATTGATGAACCTCTTCTCTAAGCCGGAGAATAAGATTAACCCGCTTATCGGTTCAGCAGGAGTCAGTGCCGTTCCTATGGCTGCCCGTGTGAGTCAGATGGAGGGGCAGAAAGCCGACCCGTCCAACTTCCTATTGATGCATGCCATGGGTCCTAATGTAGCAGGTGTTATTGGCTCTGCCGTCGCAGCAGGTATCCTCCTTACCCTCCTCGGATAATGACCTTTAAGATTGTTACATTAGGCTGTAAACTCAATTTTGCCGAGAGTTCTGCTCTCGGCAAAGTTTTACTGTCTCAAGGGTATGCCCGTGCCCTTCCGGGGGAGCCGGCTGACCTCGTTATAGTCAATACCTGCTCCGTAACAGACACAGCCGACCATAAGGACAGACAGGCTATTCACCGTGTGAAGCGCGAAAACCCTTCTGCTAAACTCATCGTCACCGGCTGTTATGCGCGGCTCAAACCCGAGGAGATACTCCGGATGACCGAGGTCGATGAGGTTCGCCAGAAAGACGATACGCTCTTCACACCTGCTCTCTCGTACGACGACAGAACGCGTTGTTTCCTCAAGGTACAGGACGGCTGTAATAACTTCTGTACATACTGTACGATTCCTTTCGCACGTGGTCGCTCGCGTAACCCGCATATCGCGGAATTAGTGACACTCGCCCAAGAAGCACTTACCTTAGGTGCTAAAGAGATTGTTCTCACGGGTGTCAATATCGGGGATTTCGGCCGTTCGACCGGCGAGACCTTCCTACAACTCATCCAAGCCCTTGACCACTTAGAGGGGCAGTACCGCGTGCGCATAGGCTCCGTTGAACCTGACCTGCTGACCGACAACATCATCGATTGTGTCGCCACCGGTAAGCACATCGCTCCGCATTTCCATATTCCTCTCCAAAGCGGTGCCAACGAAGTGCTTAAGATCATGCACAGACACTATACACGGGAGTTCTTCCGCGCACGCGTTGAGCGTATCAGAGCAACGCTCCCAGACGCCTTCATCGGTGTTGATTGTATGGTCGGAGTGCGAGGAGAAACACTACCCTACTTTGAGGATTATGTGCACTTTGTGAACTCTCTCAATGTCTCCCAACTGCATGTCTTCACCTACTCCGAGCGAGCCAATACACGGATGCTCACCATGGACGATTTAGAGATCATCCCACACGCAGAGCGCAATCGCCGCTCACAAATCCTACATGCCATCTCGGAGCAGAAACTAAAGGACTTCTACACCTCCCAACAAGGCAAAACACATGTCGTTCTTTGGGAAAGTAAGAAAATCAAACCCTCTACACCTAATGGGGAGTACCTGATGGCGGGCTTTACCGAAAACTATGTCAAGGTCACTTGTCCCTACAACCAAACCAAAATAAACACCTTCGAAACGTACCAATAATGCCAAAAAGGGGGGTATTTTGCAAGAAAACGAAAATAAATTTGCATATCTCAAAAATATTTACTATCTTTGTCGCCCCAAAGTAAATATACCATCGTGCAACCACTACCGATAGCCATATTCACATTAGCCGCCTTCCTCATCTCGGCAGGGTTCTATCCTCTCTTCTACAGGATAGCCAGGAAGAACCATGTCTACGATGCGCCCGATAAGCGCAAGCTGCAGTCAGAACCGGTGCCTGTGCTCGGCGGTGTAGTGGTAGCAGCAGGTATCTTTATTCCCCTCTTGGTGGCGGTTGTCTACTATGACCTACCGAATCTCAGAACATCCTTAGTCGTAATGGCGGCACTCGTCATTATCGGCGTAATAGACGATATCCGCAATCTCGCTGCGACCTTGCGCTTTATCATTGAGCTACTGCTCATCGGTTTCCTCAGTATCTATACGGGTCTGGCTATCAAGCGGTGCTTCGGGCTCTTTGGTTTAGATATCCTTCCTGCGTATATCTCTATTCCCCTCTCCCTCATAGCAGGTGTGGGGATTATCAATGCTATCAACCTGATTGACGGTGTGGACGGGTATAGTTCAGGTTATGGCATATTGGCCAATACCATCTTTGCCGCCATTTTCTTCTCCGTAGGCGAGATGGTCTGGGGTTTCTTCAGTATCATCTGTGCGGCGGCTCTCCTACCCTTCTTCTTCCACAATGTCTTTGGTAAGAAGAGCAAGATGTATATCGGTGACGGCGGTTCCCTCCTGATAGGCTGTATCATGGTGTTAGACATCTTCTCGCTCTTGCGTTTGGACTCCTTCTCGGGTATTGTTTTAGCCTCTCGGGGGGTATGTGTCGTGGCACTTTGTCTTGCAGTCTTGTGCATTCCGGTATTTGATACCCTTCGTGTCATGTTCTCTCGTATTTGTCACAAGACCTCTCCTTTCCGCCCTGACAAAACCCACCTGCATCACCTCTTTATTGATATGGGCTTTAGCCATGTCGGTACTGCCCTCACTATCCTACTGACCAACCTTATGGTCATTGTCCTTTGGTGGCTCAGTTATTCCTTCGGCGCAAGCCTGGAACTGCAGTTCTGTATCGTTCTGGTGTCGGGCATCCTTGTGACATTCATCTTCTACCCCGTCATGCGGGCGTGCCGGCAGAAGAACAATGCCGTGTGGCAGTTCATGCTTAAGGTGGGACGACACACCCACTTTGAGAATAATCGTTTATGGACCTTTATGCAAAAAATAGTTGATTATGGGCCTTTTTGATGGATTACATAAGACGAAAGAGTCATTTTTGAGTAAACTCGGTCGTGCTGTTGTGGGTAAATCGACAGTCGATGAAGAAGTATTGGACAATCTGGAAGAAGCCTTGATTACTTCCGATGTGGGCGTGCCCACAACCCTCAAAATAATCAAGCGTATCGAGGACCGTGTACGGCAAGACAAGTATCTCACGACTGCGCAGCTCAATGCCATCGTGTCCGATGAGGTTTGCTTGATGCTCAAGAGAAGTACCGATGCAGAAGCACAACACAAGCCTTATGTCATCATGGTCGTAGGCGTCAATGGTGTCGGCAAGACGACCACCATCGGTAAACTGGCATATCGCTATAAGAAAGAGGGCAAGAAGGTCTATCTCGGTGCTGCGGACACCTTCCGCGCTGCTGCGGTGGAGCAACTCTCCATCTGGGGCGAGCGTGTCGGTGTAGAGGTCATCAAGCAGGAGCAAGGGTCCGACCCTGCTGCCGTCGCTTATGACACGCTTAAATCGGCTGTCGCGCATGACGCTGATGTCGTGATTATTGATACAGCAGGTCGTCTGCACAATAAGGTCAACCTCATGAACGAACTGACTAAGATTAAGAATGTTATGCAGAAGGTCGTTCCCGATGCACCGCACGACATTATGCTGGTCTTGGACGGCTCAACAGGACAAAACGCCTTTGAGCAAGCGACTCAGTTCACCAAGGCGACCCAAGTCACCTCACTCGCCATCACCAAACTGGACGGCACCGCCAAAGGAGGGGTCGTCATCGGTATCTCCGACCAGTTCCAAATACCGGTACGCTATATCGGTATCGGTGAACAGATGGAGGACCTTATACCCTTCGAGCCGGAGAGTTTTGTCAAGACAGTTTTGGGACAACAAGAATAGGTTAATAACGGAAGACGCATGAAACAACTCCATCAGACAATAGATTCCGGTCTCGCCATAGATAATGTCTTATGGCAGGCTTTGACACCGTCTGAGCAGCGTAATCTGCCCGCCCACTCGCATATCTTCTTGTTTACCCCCAACGAGATACTCTTCAAGGAAGGCGACGAGATTGAATATGTCTATATTGTGCTTGACGGGAAGATGAAACTCACCCGCAACGGAGTTGGTCAGCCGCAGTTATTAGCTATCTTAGCACCTTACGATGTGATAGGCCAGAGGGCGATTATCGCAGACGAGACCAGTACTCTCAACGCTTCCGCTATGGATAATCTACGGGTGTTGGCTATTGACCGCAACTTCTTCACGGACATCATTCGCTCCAACATGGAGATATGTCACATCTGCATGCAGAACCTCGCTAAGTCCGTCTCATACTACACCATCAAGTCCGTTAACCTCTCCCAGAAACATGTCCGTTCCCGTTTGGCAGAGTCGCTCGTGAGTCTCGTTGACAAGCACGGCTACGAAACTGACGGCATTACGATACATATCTATTTGAGCCGAGAAGAACTTGCGAATATGTCTAATATGAATGCCGCCAACGCTATTCGCACGCTCTCCTCCTTCGTTAAAGAACGAATACTGATAGTTGATGGTCGTAAGATTAAAGTGTTGGACGAAAACGAATTAAGGCGTATTAGTACATCCGGAGAATAATAGTATGGCTAAGAAACAGTATCATATAAACCCAGAAACATTGGCGCTCGAGAGTGTTGAGCATGGTTTTGGCTATTGGCTACGGAAAAGCGGTTGGTATATCTTAGGTGGTATAGCATTAGGAATAGTGTTCTTCTTCATCTTCTTCTATATCTTCCCTTCTCCCCGCGAGCGTCAGCTGATACAGTACAATAAGAACCTTGAGGCACAACTAGAGGTGCTCAATACCCAAGTTGACCAAATGGGGACGGTTCTCCAAGACCTTGAGCAGCGCGATAATAACCTATACCGTGTGCTCTTTGGTGCAGAACCTATTTCCTCCTCTATCCGTCAAGGTGCGCAGCACAAGATTACCTATTACGAAGAGATGGCACGCATGACCAACTCCCAGTTAGCGTCCCAATTAGCCTTTAAGGTAGACCAACTGGAGAAGGAGATGTACGTACAAGCCAAGTCCTACGAGGAACTGACCTCCCTCACCAAAACCCAGGAACAGCGCCTGCAGTACATCCCTGCTATTCAGCCGGTGCTCAACCAAGACCTCAAGCGGGTAGCTTCCGGTTGGGGGTATCGCATACACCCTATTTATCATACGAAAAAGTTCCACTATGGTATGGACTTTTCTGCGCCGACAGGCACCGAGGTCTATGCGACCGGTAATGCTACGGTCGATTATGTCGGTTGGAAACAAGGATATGGTAATACGGTTATTCTGGACCACGGCTTTGGCTACCAAACGCTCTATGGTCACCTCTATAAAGGGCTCGTTCGGAAGGGGCAAAAGGTAAAACGCGGCGATGTGATAGCCCTTGTGGGGAATACCGGTCAGTCGGTCGGTCCTCACTTACACTATGAGGTACACCTTAACGGTTCACCCGTGGACCCGCGTAACTACTACTTCATTGACCTTAGTCCGGAAGAGTATGACCGCATGGTTCAACTCAGTAATAACTTCGGTCAAATGTTAGACTAAGGGGGACTATCCATACTACGGCTGCCTAATGGCCATGCCGCCACCAGAAGAAGTAGCTATTCTGCTTCTTCTTTTGTTCTGCTGTGCGGGCGACATACACTTTCTCCATCGTGTAAGGGTTATAACCCGTATAGAACATGGTCGTTGAGAGCGTCATAGGTGTAGGCGTGAAATCCTGCACCTGCTCGGGATGATAGTGCATCTTCTTGGTCCATTCCGCTAATGCCCGCATATCGTCGTTCGTGCAGCCCGGGTGAGAGGAAATGAAATAAGGAATGAGTTGTTGGTTCAAGCCCGCTTCGCGATTGATCTTCTCAAAGAGTGCCATGAACCGCAGATAGGTGCTCCAGTGGGGCTTGCGCATCAGTTCCACTACCCTATCCTCAGTGTGTTCCGGAGCTACTTTCAGCCGTCCTGACACATGCCGCGTAATGAGTTGGCGGGCATAATCTTCATTCATCAGGTCATACCGTATGCCCGAGCCTACAAAAGCCTTCTTGACATAGGGCAACTTGTCGACCGTCTGATAGATATCAAGGACGGGCTGAAAATCCACTTTCAGGTTAGGACAGATCTTAGGTTGCAGGCAGGATGCTTTGGCGCAGCGTACACAGATGGTTCGGTCTTTCCCCTCCATCTTATACATGTTAGCACTTGGTCCGCCGAGATCGGAGATGTACCCCTTGTAGTCCGGCAGTTCGGAGATACGCTTAATTTGGCGGAGGATAGAGTCTTTGGAGCGCGATACTATCTGCTTGCCCTGATGGGCAGAAATGGTGCAGAAGGAGCACCCGCCGAAACAGCCTCTATGCATACAGACGCTGAATCGTATCATCTCATAAGCCGGTATGCGATGCCCGTCGTACTTAGGGTGTGGCTGGTACTGAAAGGGCAAGTCATATATCCTGTCCAACTCCTCAGGCGTGATGGGTGCATACGGGGGATTGACCACAACCTTGTCTTGTAGGAGTGTCAGTTCGGACTGCACCTTGTTGGACTCAATCTCTATGGTGCGGAAGTTCTCAGCATGCTTACGCTTGTCGTGCAACACGTCCTCCCAACCGTATAGGCGCTTCGTATTGCCTAAGCGCTCCTCGTCCACATGGTCAACCATATATGCCGTCTGTGGCACATCGTGGGGCACTTGCCCCGTTGCTTCTATCGCCCGAGCAATATCGACTATGGCTTGTTCACCCATACCGTAAATGAGCAAGTCTGCTCCTGAAGTCACAAGGATAGACTCTCTCAGTCTATCCGTCCAATAATCGTAGTGAATAAGCCGTCTCATGGACGCTTCTATACCGCCAATCACAACGGGCACCTTGGGAAAATGTTGTTTGAGGATGTGGGTATAGACCTCGGTGCACCTATCAGGTCGTCGTCCTGCTCGTCCATCGGGCGTAAAGGCATCGTCTGACCTTAGGCGTTTAGCGGCTGTGTAGTGATTGACCATTGAGTCCATCGCTCCACCTGTGACGGCAAAGAAGAGACGCGGCGCACCTAACTTCAGAAAATCCCTGTGGTCACCCCGCCAGTCAGGTTGCGGAACAAGAGCGACCCTATAGCCCGCTGCTTCTAAGACCCTCCCTATCACCGCAGCACCGGACTGAGGATGGTCGATGTACGCGTCACCACTGAAGAGGATAACATCCACCTCATTCCAGCCGCGTATCTCCAACTCTTTCTTTGTGCCGGGCAGATATAATGTAAGGTCTCGCATTAGTAGTCAAGCATTTTCTCGCGATGAACGGTTCGGTGGATACCTTTTTTAATCTGCATCAACAAGTGGTGCCACGCATAGCGGGGACACACCTTGAGCATGGGCATGGTTGACTGCACCCGACCATAGAGGGTCACCATCTTACGGAGGAGTACATTCATCTGATGTGCCTTCTCGCGCTTCTGATAGCGGTTCAGTTCCCCTTCCTTAAGGACATGCCGCATGAGTCCTTCTTGCATGACCTTCTTATAGAACCGCTCGCCCAATCGCTGTATGCGCCTGCTATCCGAGTAGAGCCACCACTGCTCCTTAGGCAGGTGCAGCGCCTTGTGAAGAAAGTACCCCACCAACTGCCAAGGCTCTAATAAATGCAGTTTGGTTAGCGCGTTGCTCAGGTATGCCTCCATCCCTTCCACGCCCTGTGACTGCTGACAGAGCAGTGCCACATCGCTGAGTTGCTTCAGTCCGACTCCGCTCTCGTAGAAATGTTCCCACGCGTGCATAAAGACAAAGAGCATATTGAACTTGGCCTCGGGAATAGCGACTGAGAGTCCGTTGACATCTATAAACGCCGGCTCGCGCATCGCCTGTTCCTCTAAGGGGCAGAAGACCTCATTGTCCTTCTTGCCCGTGAGCGCCATCGTCCTGCGGTGCATCTCAATGACATTGCCGTCCGGCAGGATAAAGCAGTAGTGCTTGAGCTCCTCCCATTCTTCGTCATGGTGAATAGCGTCGGGATAGGTTTCCCTTAAGACCGCTGCCGCTTGGTGGTAATAGGCAGGACCGACATAAATGTCTAAGTCCCCCCATGCCCTCAGATAGGGCAACGGGTATAGTTGTGCGAGCGAAAAGCCCTTCAGCAGCACCGCCGTAGCGGCTTTGTCCTCAGTGGCTTGTAGTGCCTTCACCGTTTGGGTCAAGACCTGTAGTTGGCGTTGCTGCGTCATCATAGTGCCGACACAGACCTGCCGCATGTAGTTGACGGCTTCGGGATTCACACCCTCGGGCTGCTTGAGCAGTTCATTGTAGATAAGCGGTGCTACCCCGTGTCGTTGTGCTAAAGAGGCAACAGCGTTCAGTTGCTCGCTACTGAGGGACAGAGAGAGCGTATCGCCGCTGGTCCCGTCGGGGGTGATAGCTTGACGCAATATGCTGAGAAAGAGTTCTTCCATCTGTTTATTCGAATTGTAATGTCCGTGCCGGAGATATGCATGTCACTATATAGGACGGCCCGATGAGTACCAAGGACGAGACGATGCCCGTCAGCACATTCAGTCCTACTATCAGCAGCCACGGGAAGGCTATCGGCACATAACTCACATAATATGTTGCGGCGTCTAAAGGAATGAGGTGTGTGTAGTACTGAATAGCGGTTAATCCAAGCCCTATCACATTGCCGTAGAGCAAGCCCTTACCGATGAGACATGCCGCTTGTCGACGGAATATCCGCCTAATAAATCCGTTATCCGCACCCAATGCCTTGAATAGACCGATCACATTGACCGAGTCAAGAATGAGGATAATCAAGCCGCTCACGATACTAAATGCACTGACAACGAGCATCAAGATAATGATAATGATGACATTCGTGTCCAAGAGGTCGAGCCACGCGAAGATAGCAGGGTTCTGCTGCACCAGATTGAGGACATAATAGGCATTGCCGTCTTGGTCTAACTTATTGGCAGTCATGCGCCAGACCTTATCCTCGACCTCGGTGATGTATTGCAGTTCAGTTGCCCGTATCTCTACCCCGCCGACCTGCTCGTTCGTCCAGCCGTTGAGCCGTTGTACAACCTCTATATCGCCGATAACGAAGAGGTTATCGAACTCGGTCATGCCGGTCTCATATAGTCCTGAGATAACGAACCGGCGCACTAACGCTGTTTCGTCCACAAACCAACATGTGAGTGCATCGCCGACCTCCAACTGCATCAGTCGTGCCAATGAGGAGGAGATGAGTACTTCTTTGGGACCGTTGGGCATAGCACCTTGGACAAGGTTAGAGCGGTAGAAGGACTTTTCGTCTGTGCCCTTGTAAACAACCCCTTGGAAGGCGGAATCGGTCTTCAGGATTCCGGGCTTGGTCGCAAAAGGCGCGACACTCTCGACATGCTCAATGCTCCTCAGGCGAGTGAGCAGACTATCCGTCACAGCAATAGGTTGCAGTTCATAGGTGTTGTTGTTATCGAAGTTGACTATCTCTATATGCGCCCCAAAACCCGCTACCTTCTCCGTCACGGTGTGCTTAAAGCCTACCACAATGCAGAGCGAAACAATCATTACCGCTACACCCACCACTATGCCTATAAACGCCACATTTACTGCGGGTTTTGCGGCAGAGGACTTCCCTTCGCGGGAGAAGTATAATCGCCTCGCTATACTATTTTCATACGACTTTGGCACGGTATTTGTATCGCTATTGGTGAGTTGATTATTTTAGTTTTGTTTTATTATGAAAAAGTATTGTTTAATCGCCCTCTCTCTCCTTATGACAGGAATGATTTGGGCACAAGCGCCGGCTGAGCAACACCACCCTAACAAGCAGGAGCCCAAGCGCACACCGGAAATGATTGCTACCAAGCAAACCGAGCGTATGGTTCGTGAGCTCAACATCACCGACTCCGTTCAGCGCCAACAGCTTTATGACTTCCATCTGCGTTTTGCGCAATCTCGTCCGGACACCTTGACTCGCCGTCTCAATCTGGAGCGCATGCAGGCGATGACCACCGAGTTGCAAACCATCTTGACCAAAGAGCAGTACGATGCTTTTATGGACAAGCAGATTGATCCTCAGGCACAGCGTCATCATCCGATTGCTCCGATGCGCAAGAACGACGGCATGCAACGTCCTCCGCAAGGCGGACCAAGTAATAGACCACTACCGCCAATAGAGCACCCAGAGTAAGACCGAAGAGGATGTCTAAGGGGTAATGCACCCCAAGATACATCCGCGAGTAGGATATGACCAAAGTCCATCCCATGAGGAGCGTCCACATAAGGGCGCTTCTTTTGTTATATAGTAACCCAAAGAGCATCGCTCCGCAGAGGGTGTTAGCGGCATGAGAGGACGGACAACCATATGGACCTCCGCGATAGCCGTTCACCACATGCACCCAAGGACCTATGAGCGGGTCGTTGGATGGTCTAAAGCGCATAATCCAGTGCTTGAGAGCATGGACGAGACTGTCGCTCAGCCCTACGGCAATGGCGATAGCGGCTATATAGAGCAAACCTCTCTTCCACCCAAAGCGATAAACCAATACTCCTGCTAACACCACATATAACGGTACCCAGACCCAGGGCGAACTGACCCACCACATGAGCGTATCTAACACGGCGTTATGTGCTCCGTTGATCGCGAGCAGCAACTCTTGGTCTATATGTATCAGCCACTCACTCATTCATTAGCACAGCGGTATGGCAGGCCACGACGCCTGCCGTCTCGGTTCTTAATCGGCTATTCCCTAAGCTCACCGGCTGATAGCCTTTGGCGATGGCCAGTGCCACTTCCTGCTCGCTGAAGTCTCCCTCAGGACCTATCAGTACCGTCACGTCATGACGAGGAACGATAAGGTCTTTCAGCAGTTTCTTCTCGTCCTTGTAGCAGTGAGCGATGAACGTATCCCCGCCCCTCTCGGCACTCATGAACTCGCTATAGGGTGTCAGTTCATTGAGCTTAGGCAGATAGGGGGTCAGGCTCTGTTTAGCGGCGGAGAGGATAATCTTCTCCAAGCGGTCTACCCGTAGTTGCTTGCGCTCCGAGAAACGGCACAGGAGCGGTGTTATCTCGTCCACGCCTATCTCGGTGCACTTCTCGACGCACCACTCCAAACGCTCTATGTTCTTGGGCGGTGCAATAGCGAGATGGAGGTGGAAGGGATGGCTCTTGACCTGTTTCTCCGCTTGTATGATTTCAAACGCGCAGTGTTTAGGGTGTGCGTTTGTTATACGCGCCGTATAGGTCATGCCGCGTCCGTCTGTCAGCAGAATCTCGTCGCCGTTAGCGTACCGAAGCACCCTCACGCAGTGCCCCGACTCCTCTTCGCTCAATACTCGCGCCTCCTCAATATCCGGTGTGTAAAATAGATACATGGATCATGTGTATGGTTTAGTGTAACGCTGCTTTTATGACACAAGTTGGGCAATGGTGTCACAGATGTACTCAACATCGCTTAGACTCATATCATAGTACATCGGCAATCGAACAAGGGTATCTGCATATCTGTCGCAGTTGGGCAAAGCACGCCCGTCGTGTTTGTCGCTTGGACGCGAGAGATAAGTTCGTGAACCATTTTAGCCCCTTTGTACTCAGGGGACACAATAGAAATATGTGGGTGCTTGCTCATATACACAAAAAACGCGGATTTATGCT
>ERZ842401.3145-NODE-3145-length-20908-cov-6.805879_pt1 | contig 20908 bp, 18 predicted proteins | sample MGYA00521270_ERZ842401 | MGnify/ENA primary metagenome ERZ842401 (study PRJEB31892, sample SAMEA3878208) | bioreactor metagenome | biome: Moose rumen | place: Sweden | collected 2011-10 | study: EMG produced TPA metagenomics assembly of the PRJEB12797 data set...
TGTTCCGCCCTTCGCTCACGCTCATTGCTTCACTTCGTTTCGCAACTTCGGGGCTTCATACCCTTGCGCTCGGCTGAAACTGCATTTTCGCAAAAGTACAAGCATTCTTCTCGCAGACTATAATTTTTCCCAAAAATCCACTATAATCTTTCTATGACACAGACGGAACAGGCAAAGAACGATAAACTCAAAGAACTGCTTTTATCTGCATTGGAAAATGTACCCGAAGAACAATCTGTTTCTATCACAGATTTACTTCAAAATTTGTTTTCAGATTTTAAATGGGAGAACGGTCAGTATTTCTTTGATGGAAACGCATGGAAACATCTTGATATATTGTCGTTTGCGATTGATTTTCCGAAAATAGCATCAAAACATGGATTTTATCTTGATAATACGAAATATACTGGTGGAGCATTCGGATTGCCAGAAAATCTTTCTTTTTTCATCAGACGAAAGCCGATTTCAAGAAAAATTCTTTTTAAACTAAAAGAATATCCTGCACTGTGTACTCCCGAACCAACGGAAGCAAATCAAATAAAAGTATATTACGACGGTGCGGTAAAATGTGAAAAAATTGAAACGCAGGGATTTATGCGCACCTATATGACAGACCAAAAAACGGGCGATATAATAGACAAAGAAAAAACAATAAAAGAAACATTCGGGGGAACATATCTCGTAAACAAACACATTGCCGAAAAAATCAAAGAAATATACCGTGAAAATGCGGAAATCTTAAAAACGCTCCCCAAAACAATAGATAATGGCAGTTGCGATGGCTGCTTTCAAGAATTCTCATTTGGGGCAAAGAAAATCACTTGTCTGAACATCGAAAATAGGCTTTCGGACGAAAAAACGGTACTACGGATTTTCACCGACATTCAAAATATCATTGATTCGCTGCCTCCAAAAAATGAATGGAGTGTTTCATGGGATGATTTTAATTTTTTACACGCTTCGTTGTCTTGAAAATAAAGTTATCTTTCGTAGCAAAATTGAAGAGTTGACGAAAGCAAAATGACGGTGTATATTTAAAGAAACGGGGACGCTTGTAAAAGAGCGACCGTCTCCGTGTAGCAAGAATAATCCCGCCCTCGAAAGTTGTCAGCTTGGGGCGGGCTTTTTATGCTCTAAACCTTATTTTTTGAAGAAGGTGAGCAGGTCTATAACAAGTGTACAAATTGCAATGATTAACATTGCAATTTCGTAGTCAGTCATAGACAGCCTCCTTCATTCATGAGAAATCGGAGGCAAGCCGCCGCAGATGCAAGCGTCCCACGCTTCAAATAATATAGAAATTTCATGCAAACGACAAGCAGAACCACATTCCCCAAACTTTTCCCGCCCCCTTTTTCCTTGCCGATAGCGATTCTTTCCATTATATTTATAGTATGAACAAACACGATGACGAGAATTCGAACAACGAAAACATAGATTTGGATGAACTCAAAGGGGCTTTTAAGGATTTTATGAAAGATAATTTTGATGTTGATATAAATGTCGATGATTTGCCGGATGCGACTGAAATCCCGATTGAAGCGGAGAAAGCGGTTGAAAAGCCTGTGGATTCGGAATCTTCTGACTCTGGCGCAAATACTGATTCTGAAAAGGAAGCCGATTCTTCCCCCAAGCGCGGAAAGCGCACGCGAAAGGTCACGCTCAAAAATTTGGGGGAGGACGCGCAGATTATTCCCATCGAGGATTTCCTTCCGCCAAAACTGAGCATTATCCCCGTGGCGGGGCGTCCGATGTTCCCGGGAATTTTCACGCCGATTATGATTAACTCTTCCGAAGACTCAAAGACAATCGAAAACGTGTACGAGGGCGACGGCTTTATCGGGCTTGTTTTGCTCAAAGATGACGAGTCGAAGGACGGCGACAAAGCCCCGAATATCAAGGATTTGTACACGGTCGGAACGGTCGCGCGGATTATCAAAAAAATCAACTTGCCCGACGGCGGAATCAACATCTTCATTTCTACTATTAAAAGGTTCAAAATCCGAAAGGCTCTGAGCGCGTCGAATCCGATTGTGGCGGCGGTCGAGTATCTTGAAGACGAGGAATTCGACACTTTTGAGGTCAAGGCTTTAACCCGCGCGCTCATCAGCGAAATGAAGGAAATCAGCGAGAACAACCCGCTTTTCAGTGAGGAAATGCGCCTCAACATGGTCAACATCGACAATCCGGGGAAAATCGCGGACTTCGTGGCTTCCGTCTTGAACATCGAAAAAGCCGACCAGCAGAAAGTGCTTGAAGAAACGAATGTGCGCGCGCGCATGGAGCAGGTGTTGGTCTACATCAAAAAAGACCAGGATTTGCTCCGAATCCAAAAGAAAATCCAGAACGAACTCAACGAAAATTTCGAGAAGAACCAGCGCGAATACTTCCTCCGCGAAGAGATGAAGATGATTCAGGACGAACTGGGAGTGGGCGAGGACGGCTCTGACTACCAGAAGTTCAAGGCACGAATCGCTGATTTTGAATTTGAGGGCGAAATCTTGGAGACCGTCGAAAACGAGCTTGAAAAGTTCAAGCTGATGGACCCCAGTTCCTCAGAATATTTCGTCTCGCGCAATTACTTGGAGCTTGTCTGCTCGCTTCCGTGGCGTGACGAATCAAAAGAAAACTACGACTTGGTGAAGGCGGCGAAGATTCTGGAGCGCGATCACTACGGTCTTGACGATGTGAAAAAGAGAATCATGGAATACCTTGCCGTGCGGAAGCTCAAAAACGACAACAAAGGCTCGATTATGATTCTCGTAGGCCCGCCGGGAGTCGGAAAAACTTCAATCGGTCACTCAATCGCCGAGGCGATGAATAAGCCGTTCTATCGCTTTTCTGTTGGCGGAATGCGCGACGAGGCTGAAATCAAAGGACACCGCCGCACTTATGTGGGGGCTTTGCCCGGTCGCATTCTGCAAGGCTTGAAAATCGCCAAAACGAAGTCGCCGGTCTTTTTGATTGACGAGGTTGACAAAATGGGCGCGAGCTATTCTGGCGGCGACCCGGCTTCTGCTCTGCTTGAAGTGCTTGACCCTGAGCAGAATGTTTCTTTCCGCGACTCGTACCTTGATTTGCCGTTCGATGTCTCGAATGTGTTCTTCATTCTCACGGCGAACACGCTCGACAAAATCCCAGAGCCGCTTTTGGACAGGGCGGAAATCATCTCGCTTGCGGGCTACATCGATCAGGAAAAACTTGAAATCGCAAAAAAATACCTCGTGCCGAAAAATCTCGTGAAAAACGGGCTTTCAAAGCATCAGGTGAAGTACACAAAAGAGGCCCTTCTCAGAATCGCCGAGGAATATGCGCGGGAAGCGGGGGTGCGCCACTATGAAAAGTGCATCGACAAAATCCACCGAAAGCTCATCACTCAGATTCTTACGGGAATCTTACCCGAAAGCAAAAAACTTGGGGTAGTCACAAAATCAATCACCGATGAAGAAATCGGCTCGCTCAAAAAAGAGACTTTCACGATTGACGCTCCCGATTTGGACAAATATCTCGGAAAGCCAGTCTTTGACGAAAGCGAAATCAAGCGGGCGACGAACCCCGGAACGGCAATCGGCTTGGCATGGACGAGCATGGGCGGCGACACGCTTCTTATCGAAAGCATTTCTTTCCCAAGCGACAAGGGCGGCTTGCAGCTCACGGGTCAGATGGGCGATGTCATGAAAGAATCGGCTCAAATCGCGATGAACTGGGTAAAACAGTACGCAATCGAGCATAACATCAAAAAGCCGCAGTGGTTCGAGCGGAACACGATTCACCTGCACATTCCAGAGGGCGCGACCCCAAAGGACGGACCAAGTGCGGGAATCACGATGGCAACCACGCTCATGTCGCTTCTGACAGCAAGGCCTATTAAGCCGAATGTGGCGATGACGGGCGAGCTTGACCTAACGGGTGCGGTCATGCCAATCGGCGGCTTACGCGAAAAGACGGTCGCGGCAAAGCGCAACGGAATCAAAACGATTTTCATTCCGAAAGCGAACGAGCGCGACCTTGACGACATCCCCGACCATGTGAAGAAAGGCATCACCTTTATCCCCGTCAAGCACGCGATGGAAGTGATGAAAACGATTTTCCAAGCCCCCGTAAAGAAGGAAGAAGAAGCGGGATATGGGTTTTAATTTAAGGAAGAATTATGTACACACGAGTTTTTTTGAACAAAAAGGAAGAAGAAGAAATCAAGCAGGGCTTTCCCTGGGTGTTTGACAACGAGATTTCGCACATTAAATTTGATTCTGCGGACGGCGTAAAGCAGGCCTCTCTTTCTGAGGCGGCCGTCGATGACGGTGCGGTGGTCGAAGTGTTTGCGAACGCGGGCGCGTTTTTGGGAACGGGCGTGATTAACCGCGCGTCAAAAATTACCGTGCGCATGATTGGAGCGGAACATGCCGACCAGATTATGGCGGACGCGCAGAAGTTTTACGACGAAAAAATCCAAGCCGCCTACGACTTACGAAAACTTCATTATTCAATCAAAGATTCTTACCGTCTCGTGTACGGCGAGGCTGATTTTATTCCTGGCTTGATTGTCGAGCGGTATGTCGATGTGAATAAAAATGTCTACCTTGTGGTGCAGTTTTCAACGCTGAGTTGCGAGGTGTTCCGAAAGGAGATTCTTCACGCGCTTCGTAAAATCGTCAAGCCGTACGGAATTTACGAAAAAAGCGATGCGCCGAGTCGCGAAAAAGAAGGTCTCAAATTGCGTTCATGCTGGGACGGCGAGGTTCGTGACGAAAAAATCACCATCCGCGAAAACGATGTTTTAATCAAAGTGGACTTGGTGAACGGTCAGAAAACGGGCTACTTTCTCGACCAAAAAGACAACCGCCGTGTGGCAGGCTCGCTTGCGCAGGGAAAGCGCGTGCTCGACACTTTCACCCACACGGGCGCATTTGGCTTGAATTGCGTGAAGGGCGGGGCAAAGGAAGTGATTGCCGTGGACATTTCCCCCGAAGCCGTTGAACTCGTGAACAAAAATATCGAACTGAACGAGGCGGGCAAAAAAATGAAGGCCGTCTGCGCCGATGTGTTTGATTTGCTCAAAGAATACGAAAAATCGGGCGAGAAATTCGACCTTATCATCCTCGACCCGCCCGCATTCACCAAAACCGCAAAGAACATCGAAAAAGCGTACGGCGGTTATAAAGAAATCAACCTGCGTGCAATGCGCCTCTTGAAGGCGAACGGGCTTCTTGTCACCTGCTCGTGCTCGTACTTCTTCGACTCGGAACATTTCTACGGAATGCTCATGAAAGCCGCCGAAGACTCCAAAAAACGCGTGCAGATTCTCGAAAAGCGCGGGGCAGGACCAGACCATCCCGTTTTGCTCGGCTATCCCAAGTCAGAATACTTGAAGTGCGCGGTGTGCAGGGTAAACTAGGAAAAGTGTCTTTATTCAGGATTAAACACACAGCCTTACTTCTAATACCACTCGTTCTCTTTTTCTCCTGTGCTTCCGTTCCAAGTACGCGCTTTCCGCCAGACGGCGTGTATTCCTACGACTTTGAGCGGTATGTCGATTGCATTGAGGCAACTTACATCTACAAAAGCTACGGAATGGACGCATACCAGAACATACTCAAAAAATCGTGGGGGAACGCGGTCTATATAGAAGGCGGTTCGTTCGTAGAGCCTGAGACACGGATTGTGATTTCAATATCCGAGAACGGCGAAGTTTCAAGCCCAGAAAATCCTTCAATCAGCGGGACATACAAAAAGAACGGCGAATTTTTCTTTCAAGGCTATTACGAGGAGAACAATCAGATTCAGAAAATCGCGGTGAACGGCACGCTCCTCTTTTCAAAAAGCGAAAACCGAGCATCTTCTGCCTACGACGGCGATTTCACGCTCACGGACAACGGCACGCTTCGAAAGCAAAAAGTGAGAGTCGAGGACGGTCTGTATCTGTGGGAATACGCGGAAAAACAGGGCGATGACTTTGAGACTTGGCCTGTGATTGTGGGCGCGGACGGCTCAATCGACTGCGGCTTTGAGATGACCGTGCGGAGCGGCGTGAGAGGGCTTTCAGACATGCTCGTTTCAAGCACGAACCGAAGCATGGGAAAAGTTTCGACTAGCGGAACGATTCAGCTTCAAACGCTCACACAGACAAGCGGAACGGGGCAGGTGGGCGAGTCAAACACGATTTCCTATTCGGGCATTCGCGGCACGGAGAATTTCAATCAGATTCAAAAAGAAAACGGCTCGGCTTCAAAAATCACGGAAAAATTTGCGAGGTCAAAGGGCAAAATCCAGAATCCGAAGAAAGAAAACCCGCCCGAATGGTACGCGGACTTTATCCCCAACGACGCGGAAACGCTCTACGGCACTGCCCGAAAAACGCACGACGACAAGGAAACCGCCCTCAAAATCGCGGAAGTTACGGCGGTAAGCCAAATAAAAATGTATCTTTCGTGCGAAATCACAAGCTATTCCGAGGGGAAAAAATCGCTTTCGCAGGGAAACGCGGGCGCAAACGAGGCGAGTTTCTTCAATGCGGTCGATACTTTTTCATCGCTTTCAATCCCATACACCGTAAAAAACAGCGCGTACGATGAGAAAACAAAGACCGCGTATGTGGTCGTGACCCTTGCGCGTTCGGAAGCGGAGAAAGCAAAAATCCGCTAGATTTTTTTTTACATTTGTGTAGTATAATTTTTATCTTAAAGGAGATTTTAAAATGAAAAAAACAATGGGTGCAATCTGCGCGATTGCCTGTCTTTCGGTGTTCTTTTCGTGCAAGGAAAAGAATTCGAGTGGCGCAAATCAAGAAGCGGTGAAGGCGGAAACGGCAAAAATCCAGCAAACTGCGGACAGCCTGATTATCTATTCGGGATGGGATTTGTACGAGGAGCGCGACGACGGAAAAATGTACGCCGTGCGCGAGGCTGAGAACGGCGACAGGGTAAGAATCTACCTGAACGACGACGGCACAATCGAGCAGAAAATCGCAATCCGCCATCTTTCGAGCGGAAAGGAAGATTCGTTCAATTTCGTGCGCATTCAGTTTGAGGGCGAGGATTTTTGGGCGCGCGACATTTTTGTGAGCGGGCTGGGCGACGGTGAAATGGAGCGGTACAACACTCCCGCCGTGGCAATTGCCGACACTTTTGCATATTCTGCTCCGAACGGCTCTGCGATTACGGGAACTCAGATTGACGAAGGAACGATTTTCGCATACAGGGAAAATCAGGTGGAAGGGCAGGACGGATTTTTCAAGGTGGTGATTTACAACGGAAATCCGTTCGGAAAAGAAATCTGGCTCAAAGATGAAGCTTTTGTTACCGATTATCAGCCACTTTTTGAAATAGTCCGAACGCTTTCAAAAATCGATGAAAAAACGAAGCCGGAAGTCCGCGAGGAAATCGTTCTTGAAATGATTTCTGCCGCCCAAAAAGGCTTCAAGGATTTTGCTGATAGAGGATTATTTGAAGGCTCTGAGCAGTATTTTGAAAACAAAATAAACACATTCCTTGAAAAGTATTACGGCGATTCAGACGAACATGCAGAAGAATTCGTCATGAAAGTTTCTGAAGTGCTTAATTATCAGAATGGTCAATAGTCTTGAATAGTCTTGGTTTAATGGAGAAAAAAATGAAAAAATTACTTCTATATATTGCGATTTCACTTTTTGCGGCAAGCGCGTTCGCAAAAACGACGGGCTTTATGATGCGGAACAACGGTCCTTTGCGCGAGGACAAGGGAAACGGCGGCGTGGAATGGGCGACCACCGTTCCGCAGGGCACACCGCTTACGATTGAGAGCGAAGAGCCTGTGCTTCTCACGCTGATTACCGAAAAGGAAAAGTTCGACAACATCAAATTCTACAAAGTCACCTACGAGAAAAAGACCTACTACGCGCGGGAAAGCGAAGTCGCGCTCGGAAAGACGGCGACCGTGATTCTCTCGGACACCACGCTCTTCACCAAGCCCGCGATTTCTTCGTTCCTGAACGCGCAGATTGAGCAGGCTTCCGTCGTGGTGGCGGGCGAAAAAACGACCTACGCACAGAGCGAGTTCACCGAGATTCAGTATTGGTCGGATTCAGCGAGCGCGGTCAGAAAACGCTATGTCTTTTCTAGCAAAGTGAGCGAGAATAAGAATGATTTGGAAGCCGTGCGCACCGTCGATGTCGCCCTTGCGCTCAAAAACAAGGATGCCGCCAAAGAAAAGGCGATGAAGGAAGAACTGTTCAAGAACGCGAAGAAACTCAACACGAGCGAGGCAATCACCGAGTACATTCAGGCGGAGTACGACAAGATGTTTGGAACGGATGACGGCACTTTCACCAAGTGTGTCATTGACCAGACTGGCGACCAGATTATTCTGTCCGATGAAAGCGGAAAGACCGTGCTGAGCGTGTGGCTGTACGGAAAGGAAATTGTCTTTGGTGAATATCAGGTTCTTGGGAGCGAAGGAGAGCCACTTTTGGAAGGAACGCTTCAAAAGGACGGAGGCACGCAAAATGTGAAAACAACGCTGTTCATCAACTATTCGGACAGAACGATACAAGTATCTGGACAAGCAGAACTTTATGAACCGAACGGCACAACAAAGAGCGGTGAGGTGCTGAATTTTGCTTGCAAAGAAACTCTTGCAAAAGCGGAATAAGTAAGAATCAAATAGAGGAGATTTTAGAAAAATGTTTGTTGCATCAATTTTGTTTTATGTCGCTGCCGCAGTTTTGGGCATTCTCTTCTGGGTTTGGGCAGTAAGAGGAATTGTCGCAAAAATCTACAAGAATACATTCGGCAAAAAAAAATGTCGTCAGGCTGATTCTGTTCGGATTGTTTGGCTGGCTTTGTTTTTTCATCGGAATTGGCTTTTCGACCGTGTGGCTTGCGACAGGCGGGGTTCAGACAGTGACAGAAAAATCCGCTGAATTTGCGGCAGTCACACGGGAATCGGCACGCAAAGGCTGGTCGAAGGGGCTTTTGAAAAAGATGAATTCCCTTGATTTTTCGCTTGACACCGTGCAGGAAGTGGAAGATGAACTGAGCCTTACAAGCAGTTCACTTAAAACTTATGAGGCAACTTTGATGGTCAAAAATCCTGACGGAGAGCAGATTACATACAAAGAACTCAGCCGGGCAAACATAGCTTACGGAGAAGACGAAAACGGCGTGTTCATTCCTGGCTTCATCGTCAACCATTCGAACAGCGATGAAATTCCGTGGCTGTTCCGTATTTTCCTTCCTAGTTACAGAAAGAATCAGCGTACGGAACTCATTCCGCAAGGCACATCTTACTTGAATATTCGCATTGATGTTGCGGAAAATCACATTCTTAAAAAAATCGGTTTGGGAGAAAAAACGCTTGAAGTGGATGCTGAAAAAATCCTTCCGCTTCGTGTTGACGACAATTTCAGCAAGCATGACAAAAAATCTGAGAGCGAAACAAAATCAGATGATGAAAAATCTTCTGAAATAAAAGAAATATAAAAATTCCAAAGGAGTGTATTCAAAAAAATGAAAAAAATCATTTCAATCATTATGGCGGCTTTTCTCACGGTGGGCGCGGCATTTTCGGCTTATTCAGAGGAAAGTCCTTATGACGAAATTTATGATGAATCTGATTTGGTCTATTTTTATTGGGATTTAAGTTACAAGTCTTATAAGGCTTATGCCGAATATAAGGCGGATTTTTTGTATGATTCAGGAAATACTGAAGATGCATTCTGGTATTATCGTTCTTTGGCATATTTTTATCCGCGGTATTACAAAGGCTGGTGGGGAATAATCAGATGTTTTTCAGAAAATTTTAAAAAACTTGATTTTGTCGACAGCGAAATTCTTATTGCAAAACTCGAAAAATCAGATTTTAAGTCTGCAAGAAAAAAGAATGAAACTGATGTCCTTTTGCAGTGGAATAATGAACTTCCTGCTATTCAGAAAGCAAGAAAAGAACGCGCAGAACTTGAAGCAAAAAAACGCGCCGACAATTTTTATAACATGAAATTTGTAAGGCGCAATGGAGTGCTTGAAAAGTATAACGGAAATGACCCGGAGGTAATCATTCCAGAAGATGTTACCGTAATAGGGCAGGGGGCTTTCAGACAGACTTGCGTAAGCCGGATTGTTTTTCATAAAAATGTAAAAGAAATTCAAAAGGATGCTTTTGCAAACTGTGGCTCACTTAAAGCAATTTCAATTCCCCCTACCGTGAAAGTTATTGGTGAAGGAGCTTTTCGCCAGTGCATGAATCTTGAAAGTGCTGAAATTCCCGGAACAATCAAAAAACTTCCGAACAATCTTTTTCAAGGCTGCAAACGGCTTACAAATGTCAGCATTGGAAAAGGAGTTGTGGAAATCGGAAAAAGTTTCACAGGTTGTGAATCATTGGCGGCAATAACAATTCCTTCTTCTGTGACGGCAATCGGTGATTTTGCTTTTTCTGCATGTACAAAACTTACGGCTATTTCAATCATGAATGACAATGTGACCGTTGGTAAGCGTACATTCTTTGGAACTCATCTGGAAAATAAAGACGCGCTTGTTGCCCGTTTCGGGGAAGCAGCATTCTATTGATGATGTAAAAGCAATGAAGAAACTGATTTTGATTTTTACGGCGGCTCTTCTCTTTGCCTCGTGCGCGACGAACAAGGCGGGAAAAAGCGCACCGAAAACGCGCGTCGTGGCTTCCGTCACAGAATATGACGAGAGGGGAAACGAAATCCACTACAAAGACCCAAACGGCGCGGAACAGTGGTACGAGTACACCTACTGGGAAAACGGTGCGGTGCGCACGAAAACATACTATGTGTGCAATTGGATTTTTGAGTAAAGATAAAGTGGAGAAACCCGAAATGAATACAGGAAAAGCAATGAAACGCCATATCCACAGTATCGTCTTTCTGCTCAATTTCGCGCTCCTGCTCCGCTCGCTCTCAAAGCGAATCAGGCAGGGCGAGCAAACGGAGAAATCGCAATGAAAAAACGAATCGCAATCTTTACGCTGATTTTTCTGACGGAGCTTTCTATGGCTTATTGCAAAGAAAAAAAATCTGAGCATCTTTTTGACTACAAGGGAAAAAGCTATTACGCTGTCTCACAAAAGAAATTTCTTTCACGCGAAAAGTGGGCGCTCAAGGTTGACGAGGAGCTTGTAACTCCGTTCAAATACCTTTCAATGGAATACTTGCGCGGGGCTGGGGATGAGTATTTCGTAATCGCGCGGACAAAAGGCAAAAAAAAGCTTGAATACTGGCATGGAAGCTATTCTTTCATAGGAGCATCGAGCGGCCCAAGACTGGATTTGGAATGGGACTGGTTTTACAATGAGTTTGTCGTAATCGGAATTGACGATTATGGCGAGTCCGCGCCGTTTGAGAATATCATTGCAGACTGTCCTTATGAAATTTATTCTTTAGATGAAGGAACGCTCAATCTTTCCCCTTACTACAAAGAAAAACTGAAAGATTTTTTTCATCCGACTGATATAAGGGGAACGAAAACTAAGGGAGCAAAATTCTTGTATGTTATGGAAGAAAGATGGGCTGGCCGCCTAATCACTCCCAATGCGAAAGACCTGCTCCCTGATTACAAAGTCGAAGAGTCGTGGTATGGGGTTGGAATCCCTGCGTACAAACGCTCAGATGATGAGAATGAAAATAGAAAAAAGGGTCTTCTTCTTCCCAACGGAGAAATTCTTCTTGATTTTGAATACGACAGAATAAGAGAGATTTATGAGTTGACACCACGCCGATATAAATACAGAAATTTCATCTTTGCATTCAAAGATGGAAAGGAAGGCGTTTTTCTTCCAAAGCAAAGCGAAAATGACGAGGGGCATTTTATCTCTCCGTTCAAGCACGAGGAAATAGAGGACTTCCTCTCATGGAACGGAAAATATTATGGCGTAGTTCCTTATGAATCAGGCTCTTCGTACAAAAGAAAACTCGTAATCCTAAACGATGACATCTCAAAGGATGATGAAGTTGTTTTGTCTGAAATGAGTGACATCGAACTGAATCTTTTCTCCAAGGAATCAGAAAAATTCCCCGGCAACTTGGATTTCCATTGGTTTACGGTTTCTAAAAATGATAAGACGGCATTGTACCGATTTGCAAAAGGAAAGGAAAAGCCTGAGCTTGTCATGGATTATGTTGACGGAAAATCGATAGAGCGGCCATTCTGCTGGAACGGAAACTATTATTGCGTTGTTAAAAGTGGCGAAACGAAAGTCGTGCTTTTGGGAAAAACACCCGCAGAATGCAAAACCGTGATTTCTAAAGACGGCGACCCTATGATTTATTTTTCAGAAAACGGCAACAACGACAATTTTGTTATCAAAATGACCGGCTGGTCAGACGGCTCATTTTACATAGTTACGAAAAGCAACAAAATCCCGCAGCTTCTTTCAACAAAAACAGAACACGACATTCTGTATTTCCGCTACAAAGCACCGTTTTTCTATGTGTACGACTATAACAACCACAAATATTTCAGGCTCAACCCAGACGGCGAGGACAAAGAAATCTCAGAGAGCGAGTGGAAAGCACTGCCGGAAAAATATTAAAGTGAAAAAGAGGAATCAGTATGTTTTGGTTTTGGGTCAATGTGATTTTTTTAGGAATCCCTGTGTTGATTACGGGATTGAATCTCTGGAATGTGTTTTCAAAGCGCAAGATTATTCCGCGCGTGTTGATTTTTCTCACTGTGATTCTGGGGATTTTCTTTTATCTTGTGTATCTTGGCTATCGTGATGTACTAGGCGTTGAATGGAACGAGCCGATTTATTATTATCAGAAGCACACGGAAGTAAGCAATGAGTTCAGGCTTTCATTTTGGGTTCTGCTTGCCGTCGGCATTGCATCGCTTTTTACGCTTGCGCTTGTTCCAGCAAAAAAACTCTCGCCGCTTGTAGCTTCCTTTGCCCTTGCCGGCATTTTGATTGGAAACGCGCTGAGTCTCTTTTACGCCTTGCAGGTCGCACCGCTTTTTTTTATGAGAACGCCGCCGTATTTTGAGGGTCTTCTTGAATGCGCTCCGTTCCTGTTTCACTTCAACATTCTGCTTCTTTCTATTTATTACGCCCGCAAACAGATTCTAGAACAAATCCTACTAATGGATGAAAAAATCGAAAAGACATATTCTCCCCGCTTGAAAAAACTCTATTCGTTTTTGAAGAAGGTTTCGCACTGGCACCTCGCTTTGTTTGTCGCTTTTATTCCGCTTGCGGCTTTGATAGAAATCGTCTTGATTCTTGCAGGGCAGGGAGCGGACGGCTACATAAAAATGTTTACGATGACAGCCAATTGGACTTTTTCACAGCAGGTTCCGCCGCCACCGCTTGATTATCACGGGCATTATCTTTGCACGGTCGCGGCAGGCGGTCACAAAAGGCTCGTGAAGCCGCTCCGATTGGGAAAACGCAGGGGAGCGAAAATCATCGTGAACCGCCAGCTTATGGTGGCAAACGCCTTTGAAGAGCTGATTGCAGAAAAAGCTCCAAGACTGCACAGAAAAATCCGCTGTTTCTACGATGAATACGGTTATCCGCTTTCAACTCTCATCACAACGCCACTCCGTGCCGATGTGGTCTATATTCTGATGAAACCGCTCGAATGGATTTTTACATTCACGCTGTATCTTTTTTGCGCGAATCCCGAAGAACGCATTTCAAGGCAGTATGCGTAGCAAACCGCGCATAATGTGCTATAATGAACGCAATGAAGGAAACAAAATAACCCACACAATTTGGTACAATCTTTATTATTGTCCGCCAAGAAAATGTATATTCAGCAGTAAAAGTCAACCAAAAAAGTGTGTATCTTCCTCTGAAAGTCCGCATGAAAAGTGCGAATTTACGCTAAAAAGTCCGAATGAAAAGTGTGTAATTACCTTGAAAAGTCCGCATGAAAAGTGTAAGATTTGAATATGAATCGGCATATTATCACTAGGCTGGAACAATGGAAAAATTCTCCGCATCGCAAGCCGCTTATTTTACGGGGTGCACGGCAGGTCGGGAAAACTTGGGTGATGAAAGAGTTCGGCAGGCGTTACTTCAAGAATGTTGCATACATAAATTTTGACAACAACGCCGCGATGAAAGCGGTCTTTGCATCTGATTTTGACATTCCGCGCATTATCCTTGCACTCAGCGCGGAAAGCGGCGTTTCCATAAAGCCTGGTGAAACGCTCATCATTTTTGACGAAGTGCAGGAAGTTCCCCGCGCACTTTCCAGTCTCAAATATTTTTGTGAGGACGCGAGCGAATATGCCATAATCGCGGCGGGAAGTCAGATGGGCGTTGCATTGCACAACGGCACTAGTTTTCCCGTCGGCAAAGTCGATTTGATGACGCTCTATCCGCTCTCGTTCCTTGAATTTCTTTTGGCGTGCGAAAGCGAGCAGCTCGTTTCTGTTTTGGAATCCGGCGACTGGCCGCTGATTACAACATTGAAGCCTAAACTGATTTCACGAATGAAAGAATATTTTTATGTGGGCGGAATGCCGCAAGCCGTGCAGACCTTTATCAACGAGCAGGACTGGGCAAAAGTCCGCGAAGTTCAGAACACGCTTCTTGAAGTCTATGCAGAGGATTTTTCAAAGTACGCCTCCGGCTCACTCAGCACCCGTTTGAAGCAGGTGTGGTCGTCGCTTCCGACGCAGCTTTCAAAGGAAAACAAAAAATTCATGTACGGTCAGATTAAAAGCGGGGCAAGGGCAAAGGACTTTGAGCTTGCGATTCAGTGGCTTTCTGATTGCGGCTTGATTCATCTTGTTCACAGCGTTTCAAAACCCGGCTATCCGCTAAAGGCGTATGAGGAGCTGGATTCCTTCAAGATTTATATGAACGACACGGGGCTTTTGTGCGCGCTCGGGAACACCGATATAAAATCGATTTTGGACGACAATACGTTTTTTGTCGAATTTAAGGGAGCCGTAACGGAGCAGTATGTTTTGCAGCAACTTCTTTCCTGCACGAATTTCAAGCCCTTCTATTATTCATCGCCGAATTCTTCCGGCGAAATTGATTTTCTGATTCAGGCGGAAGACCAGATTGTTCCGATTGAAGTCAAATCCGCGGAAAATCTACAGGCAAAAAGCCTTAAGGCGTTTCATCAAAAATACAGCAATCCCTATTCCGTGCGCACCTCTCTTTCTGATTTCAGAATCGACGACTGGCTTACGAACATTCCGCTCTATGCAATTTTTCTGATTAAGGACATTCTGATTTCCGAAAAACGCACGAAATCGCGGGCGCAACCGACGGGAAACGCAAAAATCCGGTAGATTTTTTTTTACATTTTTATACTATAATTTTTATCTTATAGGAGATTCTAAAATGAAAAAAATCAACAGTAAAAAACTTTTCTCTTCGTCGATTTTCTTTTTTATCGGGGCGATTCTTTCATTGGCGACAATTTTGGTGCTCAGGGAATTTTCTGCATTCGCGTTCGTAGTGATTGATTTTCTTCCTGAAATTGCGCTCGGCATCTTTTTGCTCAGCCTTTCAAAATCTGCGGAACTTTCTTCTATAAATAAGGCAAAGAAAATCCTTTCGGTGATTTTTGTCATCTGCCTTGCCAATGCGGTCTTTCAGCTGATTGCGGACATCGTTTTTATGGTGATGTTAGAACTTTCCGAAGTGCATGAGGGGCTTTTCAGGTTCTTTGAGCTCTCTTCATATCTGAAATTCCTGCCTTTTGCCCGTATTCTTTCGGATATTCCTGCGTTGCTGCGCGGTTTTCTCAATCCGTTTTTCGCCGTCTCGCTTTTGGGCGACGCGCTTGTCCTTGTGGGATTTATCCGTGCTTTGGCAGTTCTAAGCAAAGAATCCAAACAGAATGGAAAAGAAACTGCCTCCGAGCAGGGGGATGAGCTTTCAGAAATTTCGGAAAACTCGGATTTGCCAAAAATGATGACTTTCTCGCAAGCGATAAAAACCTGCTTCAAGAAATATTTTTCATTCCGAGGATGCGCGACAAGGGCGGAATACTGGTGGTTTCATTTGTTCGTGGGTGGCATTGGCTTCGCTTTGCTTGCTCCGGCATTTATCGCCCTCAAAAACCGCAACTACACGGTGTATTTGATTTTTATGATTCTTGACCTTGTGTTCACAGTTGCTACTTTCTTGCCAACTTTTTCGGTCGGGGTACGGAGAATGCACGACACGGGGAACAGGGGCTTTCTCATTGTGATTCCGATTGCGAGCATCATAAATCTTTTTATGCCTTCACTGGAATCAAGCGAGTACCGAAGCGAATACAACATTCACCCGACGGCGAACTTTTTGGGCAAGGCTTTTGTCGTTTTTTCCCTCGTCACCTATGTTTTTTACATGGGAACGGCTTTGAGCACTGTTTTTTTCTTGTCGAACTTGCAGGGTCTGAATTTATAGCAAATCATGAACCTTGACCTGTGCTATACTGTCGCAAAAGGAGCAGACTGAATGGTAGAAGCAATAGCTTATGCCGCGCTCCTTTCGGGAAGATAAAACACGCCGCCCAACAACGAAATCGGCGCGGGGTTTGATTTTTTTTTTACATTTGTGTAGTATAATTTTTATAAAGAAGAAAATGGAGAATACTATGAAAAAATCACTGTTTTTGCTTGCGGCTTCATTCGCGTTGCTCGCGGGCTGCAAAGAAAAGAATGTGGCGCAAGGCTCGCAATCTGCCGAAAACGCGCAGGGCGAATCATCTGCGGGCGACTCTGCCTGGTTCATGGCGCAGACCGAGCGGGCGGAAGTGGAATCCGTGGTTGCCACGAGCGAGTTGGTTGAGGCTCAGTTTGAGGGGCGCTATCTCTATCCGCCGATTAACATTCTTGGCGGCGATTTTGACTCGACTTGGTGCGAGGCTGACAAAAACGGCTCGGGAATCGGCGAGTCAATCACGGTGGAATTCAGCGAGCCGGTGAGTTTTGACGAGATTCAGATTGTGAACGGCTTTGCCTCAAAGGACTACTACATGAAGAACAACCGCGTAAAGTCGATTCTGCTCACGCAGACGGCAACGAAGCGGAATCCTGCAAAATATGTGTATGAGAATGGCGGCTCTCACATGGAAATCAAAAAGCACTATCAGCAGAAGGAATACACGCTGGAAGACGGAAAGGCTGAATGGCAGTCGATTCATTTTGACCTTCCGCAGACCGCACAGACGCTCACCATCAAAATCACCGATGTGTACCGGGGCGAAAAATACGACGACACCTGCCTTGACGACATCCGCCTGTTGTATCAGGGAAAGGTGATTCCCTTTGTGGGCGTGAGCGAGCTGAAGGAAATTCAAGAAGCGGCTTCACGGAAGATGATAGAGCGGAGCGACGGAAAATCGTTCAGAGAGGAATTTTTCGCGCTTTTCGGAAAGAATTCTCTTCTCATTCTCAAAGGAAGCGGAGACGAGTTCATTTATGTGTTGCATGATTCTTATTCTGATGAACGAATTTCATACTGGCGTCTTGCCGACGGGAAATATCGGAGACTTGTTGAGGCAAAACCGACGGCAAAGGAAATGGACGAGGTTTTGCTGAAAACCTTTAATGTAAAAAAATCGGAAGAAGGCAATTGGTCTGGCGAAAGAAGTGATTTTATCAGTCATGATGGTGGAGAACCGAACTATTCCAACGAAAATGGTGAATATGACTATGTGCTGATTGGTTCGGATTTCTATGGCAGAGAGCGCAAGGAATATGAGATTGGAAACCACCGCCTGTTGACCACCGAATACATCGACTATGTGGCGACCACCACGGCGACCATCCTTGACATCGAGGGAAACACGGTGTTCGTGAACGGAGTTCCGTACACGGCAGTCAGCGGCGACCGCGTGTTCAATGCCCTGTACTCTGAGTTGTAGGCGTGTATCGCTTTGTCGCGCAAAAAAAGCGGAGCCGTCTGCGCGTATGGCTTGGCACGGCTTTCTATTGCCTTGTCCGCCATGCCGCGTGGGTTCGCTTCCGCCGTCTTTTTGCCCCGCGCCCTGATTCTCGGAACGCCCTTTCCCTCCAAGAAATCCGCGCGCGTTTTCCCTTTGTCGCTTTTTCTCACGCTTCCCCGCTTTTCAGGAATCTTTCGCCCGCGGACACCGCTTTGCAGAACGGAAAGGTCGCCAATGTGAAGATTGCCCTTTCGCGCGTGAACGGAGTGGTTCTTGCGCCGGGGAAAATTTTTTCGTACTGGCGGCTTATCGGTAATCCCACGGCTCGCAGGGGCTTTCAAAAAGGCATGATGCTCGTGAACGGAAAGCCCGTGGCGGCAGTCGGCGGCGGATTGTGCGCGCTCTCAAACCTCTTGTACTGGCTCACGCTCCACACGCCGCTGACCGTCATCGAGCGATTCCGCCACAGCTACGATGTTTTCCCCGACTCAAACCGCACCCAGCCGTTCGGAAGTGGCGCGACCTGCGTGTACAATTACCGCGACCTGATGATTCGGAACGACACAGCGGATTCATTCACCCTGCTCGTGTGGATTCAAGACGGAATGCTTCACGGTGAGTGGCGGAGCGAAAATCCCGTAAGCGAAAGCTACGAAGTCTACCAAAAAGAGCACTGGATTAGCGCGGAAGTGGGCGGCGTGTATGTGCGGCACAACACCATCTGGCGGCGGCACTTCACCAAGAACGCCGAGACGGGCGAGCGCACACTTGTAAGCGACGACTTCGTGACCGAAAACCACGCCCTCATGATGTACGAACCGCTTCTGGAGGAGAAAGAAAGTGCGAGCGAATGACCTAAAAGCAAAATCCGTGAAAAATCTCTGTTTCTGTGCGATTCTGCTCGCTTTGTGCGTTTTTGTGGCGGGGGTGCGGCTTTCCATGCTGCAAAAGTCGAGCGAGCCGAACGGTCTTGACGGCTATTTTTACGCGCTTCAGGCAAAATCGCTCGTGGAGACGGGGCGGCTTGAAAACCCGAGCAGTCAAATCGGCTATTACTTGTGCGGTGCGTGTGCCTTTCTTGCAAAAGATGCGATTACGGGCGTAAAAGTCTGGTCGGCGGTCTCCTCGGCGGGGATTTCGCTTGCTGTCTTTCTTCTGATTTTTGCCCTTACGGGGCGGTCGTTCCTTTCGCTTCTGGGCTTCCTGCTTGCTTCAAGCTCGCCTACGGTCACAAGCCTCGGAATCAACTACATCAACAATCAGACAGGCGTGTGTTTTCTTCTATTGTATTCGGCTTCTCTCGCGCTTCTTTCGCGGCGGCGTTTTTCTTTGAACCGAAGAACTGTGCTTCTTTTTCTTCTTTCCGTGCTTCTGTTCGCTCTTTCGGCTCTGAGCCACAAAGTCACGCTCGTGTTTGCCTGTGCGCTTTCGCTGATTGTCTGCGTTCCGAAAATCTGTTCGTTCGTAAAGCAAAAAATCGTGCGGAATCTTCCGTTTGCGCTTCGGCTCGCGCTTTCAGTTTTTGCTTTCGTTTTTGTACTTGCGCTTTCCTTCCTTGCATTCCGATTCTTCCGACTGCATTCTCCGCGCTTCGTCCATGCCTTTGATTATCCGAGTCTTCCGATTCTCTTTCACAAAGCACTGATTAATGCCGCAGGTTTGGGGGCAATCGAAATGTCCGTGTACGCACCGCTTTTGTATCTCCTTGCGATTCTTGCCTTCTTCAAAAAAATCCCGAACCGACATCTTCTCTTGCTCGTGCCGATTGTCTATTTTCCGTTCTGGAATCTTGACCGTGACATGGGAATTCGCATGTGGCTGAACGCCGTGCCGCTCGGAATCCCGCTCGTGCTGTATCTCTTCCATCTTCTAGCTCAGAAAAAATCGAACCGCGCCGTCATGCCAAGCGCAAGGGAACAGACTACTGAAAACGCAAGGACTGGTCATTTCGACAGGCTCAATGACCGAATCATCTGTGTCGTCTGCTTGATTCTTTTTGCCGTGCTGTTCTTTACCCCGCGTGCCTACTATCCCGAGCATGATCCGCCGTATCTGTATTACAAAACCGTCGTTTCTTCTATTGAATTGGATTCTGACAGCCTGCTCATCGCGCATTTGGGCTTGAATCATGTCTACACTTATGAAAAGGGCTTGAAGGACGCGCTCAACTGGCTTCCGAATTTTCCCGTTCCCGCAGAAAAACTGTGGCGGCTTGCCTATGGCGCGAACGAAATTCGGATTCGCTCGCTTCTTTCAAAGAAAGAACTCAGCCTGGCTGATTCTGAAAGCCTTATCCGAAAAATTGACGGGAACTATACGCTTATCCGCGAGGACTTGTGGCAGAGCTACCTTTCGCGCGAGGATGAGCGCATAGCACGGACATTTGAAAACTGGTACAATCCGCATGAAGTGCGCCCCGACTATATCCGCCGCGCAAGGAAGGTGAAATGATGTTTTTGACGCTCAGAAGATTTTTGTTCAATCCGCTCGGAGATATGTTCCCCTCGTCGTGCTTTGCGTGGCGAAGATTCATTCTCCGACTGATGGGTGTGCGTGTCGCAAAATCCTCGCGCGTGAACGCAGGCTTCCGCGTGTACGGCTCGGGCGAACTTCTAATTGAAGAAAATGTGTGGATTGGGCGGAACTGCCATTTTTACACGATTGGCCGCGCCCGCATCAAAATCGGCTCGAATACGGAGATTGCCCCCGAATGCGTGTTCAACTCGCAGAGCCACCATGTCGGCACGGCGGAGCATCGCGCGGGCGAGTGCATTCACCATGACATCAGCGTGGGAAGCGGCGTATGGATAGGAACGCGCTCGGTGATTTTGTGCGAGCAGATTGGGAACGGAGCCGTCATCGGTGCGGGGGCTGTGGTGCTTTCTCGTGTGGCGGAAAATACGCTTTCGGCAGGAATCCCCGCCGCAGAAAAGAAAACGCTTCCATAAAAGAATTGTCTTGCGTTCAGAACAGTTTATATCGATTTTTGTCTTACTCACAGAACAAAATTAACTGATTTTTGTCTTGTGTATAAGACAAAAATGTGCTATTATTGTCTTACTCACA
>ERZ842401.3146-NODE-3146-length-20908-cov-5.703640_pt1 | contig 20908 bp, 16 predicted proteins | sample MGYA00521270_ERZ842401 | MGnify/ENA primary metagenome ERZ842401 (study PRJEB31892, sample SAMEA3878208) | bioreactor metagenome | biome: Moose rumen | place: Sweden | collected 2011-10 | study: EMG produced TPA metagenomics assembly of the PRJEB12797 data set...
ACCTCATGTACACCCATGACACGATGGCCTCATGAATTTGGAACATCATGATCGGGGCGCATCACTTACACCGCAGGCCCCGTCTAGAAATTTGGCATAATTGGACGCGATAAATATATCCATTTTCCCAAGCGCCAATTGATCACTATCTTTATAAGCGTCGAAATCTTTTAAAGAAAGCACCCTAACTTTTTTATCGTTATCTTTTTTCAGATAAACGGTCTTACCATTATCAAGTTTACGGCCAAAAATAGCGTCCACAACATCTTTATCATTAAAATCTACATCATATTTCACAGCAAAAACCCAAAAGCAGTACGCTGGTGCCCTGCAACAGCCATGAGAATCTTTTTGCCTCGGTAACCAATAAGCCCCAACTGGGACAATGTCGCCCATAGAGACATTTGGAACCTCTCTGGAGTAGATATCTCGCAATCCCACACATGTAATTCCCAACGAACTAAGCATACCTCTATCTCTATCCCCAATATCCTTTCTGTCAAAGACAAACACATCTGCAAACTTGCGCGCATACGGCGAGAATGAAATCAAGATAGAACCATCCCCACTTCTAAACACATGATTTTTGGGCATCCGTTTCCAGAGGATTGTATTTCCGTTTTTATCAATAGGAATAAACGAAACCTGTAATACACATGATGACTCCGGCAAGTCGATTCTTTGTCTCTTGTTCATCACACGACTTGTAACTCCGACTTTACTATTTAATAAAGTCATCAAACTTGGGGCACCTTCGATTCGCGACACATTCGTTTCTGTTAAACAACGCCCCGGCAAATGTAAAATGTTTTTCACATCCTCAACAACAGTCTTGACGTCTCTCTGATCCTGCTTTTCGGCCGTTCTCCAATACCAAAACAAACCAAGTACAAGCAAAAGCACAGAACCAATCCCCCACCATGGATGGCGCTCGAAAAAAGCGGTGTAGGCAGGGAAGAACGACGAGACTGCGGACCCTGCCAGCGTTCCGAGTACAAACAACAAGATTCGGTCAATTGTCTTTTTCATTATTGATCTCCGGTTAATTGTGGCTTTTGCAAATCTCCATCGAGAGACATTCCATTGCCGTCATCATTGCTTTCATCTTGTCATTTCCTTTCTTTCAAAAACTTTGAATGTTGACTGGCTACTGAATCCAGCAACTCACGCAAGGACTCATCATCCATCTTTCGAGCGCCTTGATCGATCAAACGGTTGATCATCCCCTTCCATTCGCCCTTGAGGGCTTTGTAAGCCTCCTTGCCTGCCTGCTGCGCGTTCCACTTCTCGACAACATAGCGGTCGATTACCTCCTTCGGCAGACGCGCCGCCATCTCGGCGATACTCTTGTACGTACTTTCTGCTTGGATGTTCCACGTCAGCTCGACATCTGGATCACCAGGGATGCCCGATACCTTCACGATCTGTTTCGTGTGCCAGATGTAGTTCGTTCCGCCCTCATCGATGAACTTTATCTTGAATGTTGGATCGTCCTTCGCCCGCACCGCCAGCAAGTCCTTCACCGCGTCAATCTGCCGCCGCACTTCCTCTACACTCTTCCCCGCATCGGGAATCAGCAATCTTAAATCAATGTCATAGTTCCCCACCAACGCCGCATCATACCCCAACGCCCCGCCAAGGACATAACGCGCATTGGGAACGCCACATGACGCCACCAACGCACCGCCTTTCTCTGACGCATACTGCCGCAGTATTGGCGTACTAGGATTACGACATATATCTGCATTAACAATCACATCCATCCAAGACCTCACTGTTTTTGTAGTTCGTAATTCATTACTTTCAACTGTTCTGATATCAACGACACCTGATCAGCATCTATCTTCTGCTCCTCAGGGGTCAAACTATCAAAATTCTTCATCGTCGGCTTGACACTCCGTTTATCAATAATGCGACCCGTCCACCAAAACTTGTGATTTGCCCGCATCAATATATCTCTAATTGATGTATCTCGCAACAGATTCGTACCGCCGTTCTCACCCCTATTGTGAGCAACGTGAACGACTTTTATCCCAACGGAATTAAACACCTCCAATAGAAAATCAATTCTCTTACGGAATTCCCATCTAGACATCGGAGTAGTTTGCTCACCATAATAATCTATATTACCATTATTCTGGCCTTGCGTCGCTTCTGCGCGTTTTTTGAAAGCAAGCTCCGCTAGAACATCCCGAATACATTCTCCACTTCCCGTGCCATCTCTGAATCCAAAAAGATATACATTACAACGTTTTAACCGACCGCAGAGGAATGTTGGAGATATAGCCTTATTGGTCGCAATAAGATTTGCTGCATAATTCTGACGAAGCAAAATAGTTGATCCATGCGGCACTTTGTCACCAAGAGAAAGCGCATATGATATAACATCATTTGAGTGCTTAAATGTTATTGCAATCGTCAGCAACTCCTGTTTTCTTTGAACTGCATCAAGGAATTTTATGAATTCGTCTGAATAAATATCTTTGTCATAAAAAGAAAATGTCACATCCTTATTAATGAAAGCAGGGACATTCGTCCCACGAATACTTTTGTCTTGATTATTGTTATGCTCATCCCAATGCACCAATTCTGAAACCCCTGGGACATCAGCGATGAATCGAGGCAGAATATCATTAATCTTAGGATCAAAGATTGTAATACGAAGTTGACAATCATCACCATAGTGAGCGATTGTAGCTGCATGAATTGCAAGCGCCATGCCCATTTGCCCAAATCCGACAACTACAATATTCACTACCTTACTTGGAGAATTGACATTATATCTTATTCTAGGATATTCATTCCCCGTTTTAAGTCCTTCAAAACGCGACCATATTCGTTCGGCCCAATCATAAAAGAAGTTATGATAAGACACATCAAGATGATTATATTTCCGCGCGTATTGACAACCACACATTTCATCATCTTGATTTAGTCGCAAGTATAGGCCTAACGAATCAATATTCACCTGACATAGCGTACGTGATCTCCCAGCCTTTTCCATATAGCCGTCAAGTTTGTCAAGAAACGTAAGGACGCGCGCATCATGAGAATCCTCATGTTCGCCGACAACGAATATACGCGAGACTTTATCAATCGAGATGCTCTTAAAAGTTTCTATCGAATCATATTCCCCATGTATTACCGAAATATCTATAGGGTATGCGTCTAACGTTCCCAGCGTCTCTGCCAATGTCTGTCGAACCTTATCAGCGGGATGCTCCGATACAATTATTGCCGAAGTAATCTTTTTATATCCAGTCTTAATTCCAATCTTACCAATAAGGCTATTATATCTGTCCAATTCCCTCAACATTGTCACAACACTTGGCCCCCATCCAAGAAAAACGGCTCGGTGCGAACAAAGGCCAGGGATTCGCATTATTTGTCCTAATTCGGTTAGATGTTTATACTCCTTCCTTTTGTCCAATATCGTCACAAGCAATACACCGCAGCCCAACAACCATGCGAATACGAAAGCTACTATACTTACAACTGCGTCAATACGAGCGGACGAATATCCTTTCTTTGCCCTTTCAACTTTTTCAGACAAATCTCGAAGATCTCGTTCACTACCGTTCTTATCGGATTTCGCCTTGTTTAACTCTGCACATTGATTCTCATATACGACATAGGCTTTCTTGACATCAGAAAAAGTTTGCGAGACAGAACCAGAATCAAAGATATGTACTATCGCCCATTGCGCAGGGAAATGATTCCCACGACACATTCTTGCATACAAATACAAACTCAACCATATAATTAGCACCCCCAAAACAAGAGTCCACAAATGTCCATTGGCGACACAAAACCAAAGTGTTCTTAATCCTGCAAATAATTTTCGTAATACGAAACGGATTCTTGACGAAACATCAGTTTGGGTCATACATAATCCTCCTTTCGCATGAAAAACGGATCCTCGCACATCGGCTCTATCAATAAGAAATGTCGCCTTTTACCATCATCTTCATCTTGACGCCTTTCCATCACGCTGACATGGCAATTCGGTAACTGGCCGATGGACTCGAAACGCGCGATGCTCCAGTGATACCAACGGGCAAGGAAGCACTTGATCGCCGTGCCGTGGGAGACGATGATGATGTTCTCTGGGCAAGAGGGACGATCAAAGCGGCGGTAAAGGGAATCAAGGAACAGCGCCATGCGGTCATAGACATCCGCACATGATTCGCCTTCCGGGAAACGGTAGAAGAAGTAGCCGAACTTCTTGCGGAACTCGCGGTTCGCGTTGTTCTCGTCCGTCGGCGGCATATTGCCGTATTCCTGTTCACGCAGACACGGATCCTGATAGTCGAACACCGGCTCACGCCCCACACCCTCAAGCATCGCGTTCTTGGTCTGCTCCGTCCGCACATACGGCGAGCTGAACACCCCGAACGTCTCGCCGCCGATCAATCCAGCGATCTTCCGCCCCGCCTCCCGCGCCTGCGCAACACCATTCGCCGTAAGCGCAATCTGCCAATCCGGCACACAGGCATACACCCCCGGATCGACATTCGCCTCCGACTCCCCATGGCGAAGAAGTATTATGCGTTTAGGAATCATGCATCATTCGCTTTCTTTTTTCAAGTTCCCACAGGCACAAAATGGCCGAAGCTATCATAGCAGCCGCAGCCGGCGCATTCTTTTCATGAACAAGAAAAACGCGAGCCGCAACCAAACAAGACATTGAAGTAGTAATAGCATAAGACTCTGGCGACATACCTGCGGAGATTGCGGCCCTACGAATCCTTCGTAACATTTTAAAAACGAATGTACTTCTCTGATTGCCATTGATCACATCCGGCACCGCATCAAGTTTACCAAATATCGCCGCCAACAAGAAAGGCCTGAAAACATCAAAAACATGCAAAGCGTATCGTTGAAAGATATCTTTAGGTAAAAACTTCTGACTTCCATTAACACTACTGGAAACGCAATCAGCCCACACAGTTTTATCGAACAATAATCCTAATGTTGATGTAAAAAGGACATTGAAATCATGCGCGATAAAATCTCGCCTTGTTCTTGCAAAATCAATAAGCCATGCATCCTTAAACATCACATTACCATAATCACCCGTCACATCATTTGCTGAATGTTGGAGCTTCATCTCAAGCATGATATTGGCAAAATTCAAATCCCCATGTATAATACCAATCGGACAATCCAACAACCTTTCGGCAAGTTCACCATCCAATAACGACTTCGTAATACTCAATAGTGTTGGTATCACATTAAAAGGAGTTTTTTTTACGTCATCTATCTCTGAACAGACTCTGAACCAATTTCCCTCAGCATTATTCTTTAAACCCAGATCCTGATCAATTGGCAAGGCTCCTAAAAACGCTTTTACGAAACACGCAAAAACACCTATCCTTTTGCTCTCAGGAATCGCGGGAAGGATATTCCCCACTGCATTCACTATTTTAGTTTCAATGCCCGCTTCTACTACAAGCTTCTTACCAGCAGACTTTTCAACCCAAAGAGTCATACATGGATACGTGTGAGGACGAAATCTAACGACGTGATCAACATTATCCCCAGTCATGACAACCGTACATTTATCCGCTCGATCAAATGCTTCAATAACACACTTCTGTTCAGATTTACTCCCATTGGATTTATGCTTATAATGAAATTCATAACAACTCACACCCTTCCCCACATTAGCATCAAAATCCCCATTCGATTGTTCTAAGAATCGTGAACTCCCAAGTCTTAATTCCCTGCAAACCGGCATTCGACAAATATAATTAGCCAACAATGCATCCGCAGGGGTTATTTCTACACGGCCTTGCACATAAATGCTTTGAAGACCTGACGTTGCGAATTCACCAAATACCCTGTTGGGGAAATCTGAATACTGCGACAAATCTATCCTTGAGACATCATTGAAAGCAACATCACTATCGCAAAATTCAACAGCTGGGGAGATACAGTGTATTCGTTTCAACACCTGACCAAGTAAGGTATCAAACACCTCTTCATATCTTTCGTATGAGCAGCTCGCAAGACTTTGAATGTCCCTATTTAGGCTATCCTTCATAGACACCAATCGCTGTGTAGACTCTTGCCGTCCTGCAAAAGTGTAAACTATGGCAGCGTTTTCATCGTCAAGAACCCTTTCTGGATTCTCCACACGGCCACATGAATTGGCAATATAAGGTCTTATGAAACGAAAGTACCGTTCAAACTCAAGCCTAGTATTATACACATTATCAATTTTAATAATTACAGGCGTCTGAAGTGATCTCCCATCGCACTTTGCCCCCTTCACGGCCTGAAATGTTGCCGCCGTACTAAATCCAGCGCCCATGGGCCGAATATATGTAACACAGCCAGGATAATTCTCAAGACATTTATATGTAAGGTATTTGCGTTTATCATTAAACTGCTTGCTAAATATATTCCATTTGTTTGATGCAGGATCTTCGGGTTTAAACTCACACAATCCACTTTCACATATTGTCACCCATTCTTTACGCCATTCCAGGAGAGAAAACAATGAGAATATATGCCGCGGCAATTTGTAAAGTTCTCTTTTCCTCAAGAACCAACTTGCACCATTTTTCAACGCACGTACGACATGCCCCATATCATCAAAGCGTGAATAGATGATTACTGGCACTTGTGGCATAAACTGCTTAACTCGCTTAATTAAATGATACCCCATCAAATCTGAGCCGGGGTTCTCTCCCAAACTCAAATCAAGCATTACGGCCTCGTATGTACGTCCACTCGCAATCTTTTCTTTTAGTACTTCGATGAAGTCAGGAATTGCCCTATGCATGTCCTTTGACGCCACATTCAAATTGACAACATCAAAGTTAAAAATCTCATTGAAAACACTAGCCTCATTACCAAGGATTTTTCTTATGGCAGCCCTACTGTCTTCATCATCATCTATTAGTAAAAGATTGATTTTTTTAGTAGGCGATAAATACCTAATTGGCAATCCAACATTAGGATCATGTACAACCCAATACAAACATTCCGCGACTATTGCTTTAAACTGCTTCCAGGCATTCCCCCAATTTGTGAAAGAATGTTCAACACTTCTACAATTTGCCAACCCAATTGAAATTTTCTTATGTTCTTCGCGGAACAAGACATTAATCAAACATGCAAAGCGAAACAATGGATCTGTAGAAACCTTGACATCTACGGTATCACCATCAAAACGTTGATACAACCAACGTGCCTCATTCTTCGCGGCTTGGGAACTCCACAAGTCAAACTCATCTTTCTTAAACTCGCATTTCTTTTTTAAGGCTGAAACAACATCGGATTTCTTACACCTTTTCCCTTGTATGATATCTTCTTTACTTACATCTGGGATATTAAGCAATTGACTTCCCCCATGAACATGTTCATCTTGAAAACAATATCTCCTAAACAACCCGACAAACCAAGCTCGGAATTCATCAAAACAAATCTCTTGCCCAATCTGAGATATCCGCCGTTCAAATGCACAGCATGGCTGACACGACTGCAGAAACCCTTGGGCATCAAGAATAAACTCTCTTGGTGCCGACACTCCCAACGATCTCAACTTTTCTTTATTCTCACAGAGAATAATGGGAACACATGGGAACTGACAAGCTATGTCATTATTCCTTGAAGTGAAAACTGAAATCAAAGGCCGTGGGCTTCCAATATGCGCCCGCAAATAAGTTGTAACGATCTCGCCGAACTGTCTAGAAACAAAAGCGTCAATTAATAATATCCTTTTCTTGTTACGCTTCATGGCACACCCCCTTCCATAGTGTCTCGAGATCCTGCAAACAGATTTCTATTATCTCACTATTTGGCGAAATGCTCTCGTCCAACACGATATCAATCATTCTCCTATCGCCATGTACATCCTTGCGACGTATTTTCTTTATCACCATAGGCAAACTGATTCCTTTATACGTCTTGTTAATTGCCTCAATTACGCTTCTGCGTTCTCTTTTGGTCCTACATTTACAAGCTAACATAAGGGCAAGTAAATAATCTCGTTGACTGAAATCATAAGCCTTCAAGTCTAAGTCTGTAACGAATTTAACCAACGTTTCTCCCATCGGCAGATATATCTGCGAACTACTCTGCCCAAGATCAAAAAGTTCAGGACGTTCGGAGCTCAATGAGAAGAAAAACCAATTTTTAAAGAACGAAGTACCTGCGTCCTCCTTAACAGTCTTGTTATGCCACTTTTCTCCAGCCAAGATACTTTCTCTAGTTCCTCCGCCCCAATGGGTCAAAACATATACTTTAGCTGTCCTAAGATAATCTTCCAACGAATCCTCATCGTTCAAGAAACAACTCTTAATTGCGCCTGCAATATGTACACAATAATTCCGCATCAACTGGGAAATGTCTTTCCTCTCCAAATTCTTTGCCAGTACATTGCGCTCTTCAAAGGGCCCCATCATCAACAAATCCGGTACATTATTATTACCCACCACAAACCTACACGACGTTTTATAGTCCCCTTGCATGACACCACTGTTTTTCAATGGCACTGGATAGCGATTGAACTCCGATTCGTCTTTCGCAACAAAAACAACACATACATTCCCCATATTAACTCCCTTTCTTCTTTTTATTCATTCTAGTTTTCTTTTTGATGGAGTTACCTCGCTTTGCCACCTTGTCGCTGGCAGTTTTTCGTGTTTTAGGCAAGGCCCTAAGGCGCTTAAATTTATTATATAACGATAACACCTGTCTTGTCGTTTCAGGTAGTATTATATTTGTTAGATCGAAACAAGCACGACGTTCATCAACATATGAACTCAACATTGAGAAATGCCAATTATTTCCCAGTTGCGGAACACCTTGCATTATCAGATCAGCTGCGGACTCCAGCTTCGAGAAATCGGCATCACCACCCATGTGCGCAAAAACATAGACTCCCCCAACAACATCCAAATGTCGGCTCTGAACTATAGCATATGGAACTATAATAAACGCCTTAAATGGTTGTGCAGAGACCAACCACCCTTTACGCATAGCATTTTGTTTCGCACTAAAACATTTAGCATCGCCGTTACAAACAACAATAGACAATCTACCAATTGTCACAACACGATATGGCAACCTTACCCCACATGTCTTAGACACTAAAGTAGAATCTGGAATGTTTGCTAAAAGGCGTGTGCCACAATACGCCTCATACTCGCTAGCTGTTTTTGATATGAAGATTGCTATCATTGCTCACGCCTCCCTATTTTTAGAATATTCATTATTGTATCAATCAGAACCAACTTCTCTGGATACTTCTTAAAGAGGGTTGTCTCTATCGTCGAAAAGGGCAACAGATGCGCACTTTCAGGGATATTGGCCGGCGTCCCACGCCCAGTTGTAATAACGACATACGGGAAAAGTAACTTTAGCACTTCCATTAACAAAGGCATCCGTAACGAATCATGGGCAACTTTGGGGAGCCATTTATCAATTATCCCCTGATGAACAATAAGGACATCGAATCTTTCATGTGCTTCAGCAATAATCAATTGAATTTCTTTTATGGTTTTCAATGCCTTCATCAATCTCGCGCGAATACAATCCTTATCCCTTACTTGTTGAATGGCTCCGAGGATTTCCTCGCATCTGACATCTGGCATTTCCGTCAGAACTTTCTGGACTCTACAAATAATCTTTGCATCAAGGGGTAACAAACAACCTTCTTCATTATCATATCTTGCAACAAACGTATCATTCGAACTTCGCATATCACGTTTCATTTCTGCCTTATGCCGACGGCCATTGTATTCCTTATCTAACGCGGCATCAACTGTTTTATCATCGACTACCCAAATGCCCATTGCATGGTACACCCTGCTAATCTCAGAATTATGTTCACGATAGAATTTAGCAACACGTTCATCTATGACCAAAACACGAAGTAAGGCAGACTCAACCAATTTAGTCATCAGTCCATATTTTGTACCATCAATCTGCATCAATTCTGTCAAGTATGTCTGTGTGCCACTCAAAGGCTCTATGTAATCAGCATTCTTGGGTCTGGCATTGTTATCTAACTGGAAATGACGGCGGTATTCTACGGAACGCCTATCTCTATCCACATCAGCCGCATCAAACAACAACTCAAGATTTCCTTCTTTCCACAGGCTTCGCCGCTGCCTAGTAGTTCCTGACTTTTTACCTGATGATTTCTGACTATCGCCAAGCCCCCCATTGGCTGCCACAAATGTCTCAGGTAGAGTTACGATTCGCTCTTCATATTTTCTGAGAAATACATCTGTCTGTGCATGAATCGCCTCTAGATAATCAATAAAATCATCAATAGAACGCTTTCTAGCACTTGAAAGGTCCTCAATCTGTGAGAGTATTACTTTATCATCAACCCCTTTCACATTATCACACTCCCTATCCACGGCGCTGAAATCAACTGCGTCAATATCATCGGCTTTTTCTTCTCCATCAGATGATGTCGACGACGCGACCTCCAAGCGAGTTAGATTATAACGTTCCTCCAAATGGCTCCTAAGTTCTACTATGCTCTTCTTGGTGGGTTTCTCAAGTAATGTCACACCTTCTTTGTTGAATTCCTTGTCAAACCCATCTTGAGAGTACCAATTAGATTCACCTGTCCATCTATATAGTTGCAATGCTATCAACTCTTTAACGGTACAATCATTCCCTATGTCTGCGGGATTGAAAAGCTCCCTATTAATACGGAATCTTACCGCCTCGATAAAAGAAACAAGTGCGTGATCTACCAGAGGATTCAAGTCTCTAAATGTCCGAACCGCTGTATTATACTCTTCATCAAAGACTATTTTCAATATATCATAATTGGTGATGAGCCCTTTCCCAGAATTTACGCTCTGCCCCTTCTCCATCGGTTGTACAACAAGTTGCAATCGTGAGATTGCTTCAAACTTCCCTTTCAGCCCTTTCCGCTCTTGCATATATCTGCACCAACGCCCCATCACATACCGTCTAATTTGATCCACCCTATCTGCAACACTCCGCGTCGAATGAAAAAGCAACTTTACGCACCTATCATATTCAGAAAGCAGGGGAAGCATATCTGGATTAGGAATTCCAATTCTAGGCTTCGTACCAATCAAAACTCGAAAGGGGAGCTTCCATTGCAATTCCTCTGATCCAAATTCTTTTAACACAACATACTCATAAGACAACTCATCATTAGAACAGATTGAGTCTTTCTCCTTAATGTAGATTCCATGTTTTGCGAATTCATTTCGTTCTGAGGATTCAGCAGATATCTTATTAACAACAAATAAGATCTCCCTAGGTTTTGGCACATAAAACTGATATCCCAAATGATAGATTAATTTAGACCCTGCTGCGCCCCTGCCTTCAATCCGCCCAGGAACAGCAACTGGCACAACCATGTCTGCAACTTGAGCATCAAGATCTAATGCTCCGATTTCTGCAACGGCTCGTCTTTGCAAATATCCTACAGATATTCTAATTTCCGCCAGACCCCAATTCTCCTTTCTTAATTTTCCGTCTTTCCCAATCAACGGACGCACTAACTCTATATGTTGCTTCAGATGTAATGGGATAGCTTTGGGTTTCTCTGGCTTGTCCAAATATTGTTTAAGCTTGTTTATGCTCAAAGTGCCGTCAAGTGATGACATGAAATATTTCCGCTTCCTAATTGGGACCCGATCCAACACATCTGACATTTGACACCATATTCTAAAACGAACTCTACCATTCTCAACATCATCAAAAAAATCAATGTAGACATCAAGGTTCTTCAAAGCCTCTTTTAATGGAAGTGTACTCTTGGGCGGAGTTGACCAATCATGCTTTGCCGCATTTCTGACAATGTTTTCAATGATAGTAAAAAAGGCATGCTGGCCAACAACCCCACCGGGGATTGCCAACGTCACATCATCTTCTAGTCGTAAAGGAACTTTTGATCCATCGTTTAGAATCGTCTCATCTGGATATGAAATAAAATCCCTATAGCCTGGGTCCTTCGCCCCATCCTTACCAAACTGCCTACGAATATGAAATCGCAGACACCCAACTTGTTTTGTATTGGAATCAATATTGGGATTTTGAAACTGCCATGCTTTCAATCCTTCGCTACCGACAATATGATCTAGCAAATGCCTCTGCGACAAGAACGTCCTCATTATATTACCAATAAATTTTGTCGGTTGCGTCCAAGATGGGAAATCAGTTGTCACTGTTGCTATGTAGTCCATTCGATGCTGAATATATTGATACAAGACACGATCATCTGGCATCGTTCCAACATTGTGCGACAATGCGGCCAAAACATGACTACCTATGTTGTGGGAACCGTTACGGGACATGATTGAACCAATTGCTGACTTTATATTTGAAAGGAGGACATCATGTTCTGCCAAACATGTTTTTAGCTTAGAAAAAATGCGGGAGACCATATTCTCAATAATTTGCAAATCAAACAAAGACAACTTGCAACAAGTCGCCATAACGATTCCGCCTTGCCCACCTGTCTTGTAACTATTATTGCCTTCAGGTTTGTTGTCTTCCGGAATATATTCAGGAATATAATATAAAAAACGGGCATCTGATTTTGAATTGCCGTTGTCTCCACTACACCCAAGAAGTTTACAAAGACCACTTAAAATCTCATCAAACTTGAACTTGCTTTCATGGCCGTCGCAGTCGCGGTAGTAGTGTGCATAATTGGCATTGTCTATAATATCTTTATACTCGTTTTCAGACATACCCTCATCCGTCTGACCGTCCTGTTTCCCAATCCTTGATTTGGCAAACACAACCGCCTTAACAGGCAATAGACATCTCTCCCAACCTTTATTTCCAGCTATAATCGTCGCCTGGCGATCATTGCTTTGTCTATTCCACCACTCCGCCAGTGTTAGGGCATCAAAAATATTTCCAGCCCTCTCGCAGACCAAATATACTCTATACGCATCGTTGTCTTCCAAATCAAGATCTTTTAAGTTAATCTGTATTACGCCTTGGATGTTTTTACATACATCATCAAAAATGCTAACATTGATAAATCGCTCCGTCTTATCAACATTTCCCTCCTGCGTATCTGTCCATGTATAGAACAGGTGCTCTGTATTAGGATAATAGCTTACAAACTTAATCTCAATTCCCTTTGAGATGTCAGCAATTATTTTACTGAATTCCTCAAATACCTTCTTAGCACCATCCGAATTACCTACCTTAAGGTTGCGGGGGATTTCAGCCCGCGTTATCTTGTTCAGAGAATTAGATAGTTGTAGTAATTGATCGGCTATAGCCTCCTTTGTGAATTCATCACCCTTACAACAAGACTCTCTGACGATTCCTTGTCGCTCAAGCTTTCCGTTGTAGAGGTAGAGAGGGAAAAACAATTCACCATCTTTTCGGAAAAAGAAAGCCCCTAGATGTTCAGATGCGTAGAACTTGCTATTTACCAAAAACTTGCATATGCGTTCTCGTATATATGGTATTATATCATCTTGCTTTTTTTCCTTTTCTAATTTGTCTTGAGCGTACCTAATAGCAGCACGAAGCAGACGAACTGTTTCCTTCGCAAATGTAATGAAACTATTTTCTTTCTCACCGAGTTTTCCCGTAAAACAACGAACACGCCCAAGACCTTGCACATGAACATCCTCTGTCAGCTTCTTTGTTTTATCTTTAAAGCCTTTCGTTTTAGCGCCAGTAACTTGTGTATCATCTACCGTCTCTTCTAGTGAACCTTTTATATCAGATGGGTTGAGATTGATTTTAATCTTCCCATCATCGTCTTTCTCTACTGATGGAATCTGACCGAAATCCTCTTGAATCCTATAGGATTCGGAATCTTTCACATTTAATTTATCCGCCTCTTTTATTTCTACTATATTTGTTAAATCACTTCCTGATTGCTTGTTGTAAAGAATGGGGGTCAATAGTGGGTAATTTGATTCAACGTATAACCAATCTTCGTCGTCACGAAAGTCTTCGCATCTCAACACTTCTTTTACAAAATCCCAATACCCCTCCCAATATCCATATATGACAACTGATTTCAACCCTTCATCAGAACGAGATCTAATACGACCAGACAACCATTGGCTAATAACATGCTCAACACTTGACGCATGCTCAACACTTGACGACTCCTTTTTATCTGCCGCCTTCTTCTTCACAAATTCCGCAGACGTAGTAGTCGGCGTATTATTAGTCCTCACATTTTCATTTAGGACCCCAATGGTTGCTTTTTTAACGTCCGCATCGATACTGAGTATATCCAGAGAACAATTTTGGGATTCTATCTTCCGACTGAATTCTTCTTCAAATCTGTCCCCTAGTTTATTATCCACACGAATCAAAAACACATGAGACACCTGTCGATCATGGATAACGTGGTCACCAAGAATGCCCGCAATAGTCTCAACAGAAAAACCCATTCTAAAGAAATTCTTCCCTACAGGAAGAATTCCACCCATCATTGCAAGAACGGCCACATTCCCGTTCTTCTTACGCTGTTCTTCATCGAAATGATATTTCTTCGCAAAATCTTCCGAAAACGAAATAGCCGCGACAACCTTAGCAGCAGGATCAGTAGATACATTAACAACGACGTCACGAGAAGAGTATTTTTTAGGAACAAGTGCTACTTTTTCATTTCCTTTTTCGCTTTTATTTTCTTTTTCGTTTTCTTCTATTAATGCGTCTTTGACTTTTTCACTTGTACGCTTTAGTGATGAATAGTTTTCATCTGCTTCGCTTGGCAACCATATTTCAATGTTGTATGTATCTGCACCCTGTTGTGTATCCACTCCTATATCCATGATGGGGTCTCCTTAATCATTAACAACTTGTGCGCTATCCCATGTTGCCTTTTTAATCACTATTGGGATTTCGAGTTCCCTATTGTCACGATACGATATTACACCAAAAATGGAGTGGTAGTCCTTAATTGCCAACAAGCCACTATGAATATCGGTAGGCGTTTTACCCTTGTCATGGATAATTGTCGACAACACACGTACCGCTTCATAGGCAAACGCGGAAAACGAACTCGCCGTCTCCCCATAGATGTTATGCATATCGTGCAGAAACTTTTTTGTCTCTGGGTTCTCACATCCATCTCCAAAATCAAAATCTGCATACCAAACCCCCTCACCACCACCGATAAGATCGGGCTTTACAGCAGCAAGATTTCCATCAGTCAAAATCATTCCACGGTAACCAACTTTTTTTAATTCGTTTAAGATTTCAATGTATGGAGTCGTATATCCGTAAACAAATACTGCGTTCGGATTAGGCGCAATAGCTTTCGCGACCAAACTCTTCATTGTACGTTGCCCCATGTCAAATCCCTCTGACGCAACTACCTTATGTGCTTCATCTATAAACTCCCGTTCAAAAGCACCCTTCACCTCCAAACCAATCTGTTCATTTAAATAAATTAAAGAGACCGTCTTCACGCCCTTGCGCTTGGCAAACTTAGCATTCTCAATAGCCGGCAACGTTATAGATCCCGAAAAATGGAAGAACGTTTGCGAATCTTTGACTAGATCCTGAGCTCCAATGAGGCACAAAACTGGTTTTCCAGTCTTCTCAAGTAAAGTTTTCATGCCTAACAACGGCGTATCACCAAAAATGACCCATGCATCCATCCCCTTCTCGTTTAATTTGTTGAACGCCGATATGGAATCACGAACGAGAAACTTCCCGTCTTCGTAATTGAGTTTTAAACATTGTTGTTTTTCACCATCTAATTGAGACAATGCCAAGTCCATCGCATCTTTCATACGAGTTCCTTCATATCCAAGCGAGCCCGTCAAAGGCAGAATCACACCAACTTGGACAGCATTATCGGCAGAAGCTGGTTGTCTGTTTCGGCATGCAAAAAATATGACAAATGCCAAAACAGTGACCGTTGGGATAACGACCAGTAACAGGTTCTTCTTAATCTTCATCGTTGCATACCTTTCTTTCTAAAGAAAATAGATTCTTTCACGAAGCAGAAGACTCGTCCTTTTTTTCTGCCTTCTTGATTTCCGTGTCGGCATCGGAGAACCCAAGCGCAAGCGCGGCGATGCCGTCGCCATAGCGATCCATCATAACACAGCCGACGTAAATGCTGTCCTCGATAACCGCTGAAGAGAGCTCCCGCAACCCATCGCAATTCACGTAGGTCTTGTAGCGGATTTCGCCGTCGTCTACGTCCAGCTCGAAGTTCCCGTTGAGCAGGCCGTAGTTGGCCATCGTCAGGTACTTAGTGAGTTCGGCGAGATTATCCTTGCCACTAATGGGCGCGTAAATGTACACCACGTAACAGTCTTCCTTGACATCTACGAATATCCTGCCTGACTGTAATTTGCTCTTGAGGCTGATGCCCATCTTGAACATATGCTTCTCGGCATTGTAATCGTAATGCCAGTCGTCATGGTCAAGCCAGTGGCTCACTGCGTCAACTATCTGTTTCTGATCCATTTTTGTTTATCCTTTTTGTTTGTAGTTTTAACTTATGACATGAAGATTCGGTATTTCATCACGGAGTATTATACCATTTTTCTCTCACTCGAAATAGTTTTTGCCAGCCAGTTCGGATCGAGGAACTGGCGAGAATCGGATGTCTCGGCCTTGACGCGGCCCTGCGACAGGAACACGGCACGGTCGATGCCTTCGGATGGAGGAGAATGGTTTGCAAGTTGCTGTTGTTTCATGGCATTCGATCCTTTCGCGGGGCGATGTCGCCAGTTGTTTCTGACGCCACATTGGGATGGTTTCATCGACTACTGCACCCAACTTGGCGGCAACCTTCTTGAATCCGGCAATTTCCTTTGGCGGCCGCTGTGTCAATTTGTATCTTGCAACACCCATCGGCTTGTCGGTGATGTTCAAGGCGTATTCAACAACCGTTCGGTTCCCCTCCCGGCAAGGCAAGAGTCCGATTGTCGGCTCATCCCATTCGTTCTTTATCTGCCGGTCAATCGCCTCCATGTAAAAGCCAAGCTGTCCGACATGCTCGGGCTTGAATCCTCCAGCCTTAAGCTCTATGCACAGATACCGCCGACTCTTCAAGTGGTAGAATATGAGGTCGGGCCAGAAATCCTCTCTGCCGACATTCACCCGCACCTGATGTCCGACATACGCAAACCCTCCGCCAAGTTCGGTAAGTGTGCGCGTGATATTCGTCACTAATGCCGCCTCTATCTGACGCTCATTGTTGTTGTCTATCGTCTCGGTCAATGCGAAGGAGTATTCGTTCTTGATGAGTTCGTTCGCCAGATAGCCGCTCGGCGGCGGAATCGCCGAGCCAAAATTGGTGAGCACCTTCCCTGTTTTCTCATACACGCCTTCACCGATTGCAATCTGCAAATCAGTACGGCTCCAGCCGTTCTCTATAGTCCTGCGCACGTAGAAAAGCGCCTTGTCGCGATCTCCCCTGCTCTTATCAACGAGCAATCGATGATGACCCCAAGGTACTTTCATCAAATCAATCATGCTGCTATCTTCCACAACTTGTGGAAGATAACGGTATAGTTCATAAAACCGCAACGCATACCGCATGTTCGATGGCGAAAGTCCAATGGGATTGGGAATGTCAAGGCAAAAGTCGTTGCTGAGATTCTCGAAGAAATGGGCATTCCGCCTCTTGCCGGGATACATCGCCGCGATGTCTCGCCCAAGATCCCAGTAAAACTCAAGCATCGCTGAGTTGACTGCGACCGCCGCCTTTATCTGCGTGGCGCGATAGCGTACCTTGAGTTCCGCAATCCACTTGCGATACCCTTGCACGGTAACGGCAGACGCAACTAAAGCTTGTGGTTTCATGGTGGACATTTCTTTCACGTTTTAGATTGGTTGACGGGCGAGGGACGAATGAGTGTCAACATAACTGTCCAAGTCTGCGACAATGTAATTGACGCCCGTCGTATGAAGAGAGCCGAAATAGCGCATCACGTAATCGAAGAGACCGTGTCGGGCGAAGTATGCAGATACCTCACGCCCCGACATTCCCTTCGCAGCGCGATAGCACTCCATGCAGAACACCAGAAACTTGCCCTCGTCGCTCATTAGTACGCCTCCTCGGGATATGTAATCGTTCCAGTCCGAACCTCTTCACCATACATCGCGGCAAGCACTTTCGGAGAATAATGCCACAGCTTGCGCGACTCGTCCGAAAGTTCTTCATAGACGCGCGATGCGTAAAACTTCTCCGTAGCCGTTTTCTCGTCCATTCCACCGACACGGACGATTTCGGCAATCACCATCGGAACTATCACCGTCAGAAGCGCACTGTGCCTTTTGTCACACACCGAACACCTCCGATCTTGTGAAGCGAATGAACGACAGCGCCAATGGCGTGGCGAACACGAGCTGATTGTACAATGTCTTGACCTTCAACCGTTCGAACGTTTCCTCGCGGTCGATTTCCCCCGCCCTGTAGAGATAGAGCGTTCGATACACATCATCGTTGGCAACAGGGCCAAACGCAAAATCATACTGCGGCCCAGCATACGCGCCATCGCGATTGTCGCAAACGAAGTCCAGCCAGGCGTCGCAAACACCGTCGAACTTGACAACGGAGCAAAGCGGAAACGCCACACTCTCATCAATCGAATATTCTGTGACCGTCGCCGCGCCGACACCACGGTTCGCCGTCACGCGCTTTGCAAACTCTATCGCCTGATCACGGTTCGTCATTGTGTAAAAGCCATTGCCGAAGTCCAATTCCCGATTGGGCTTCAGTATCTTCGGTTCGCGCACCTCGACATTGCTGCCATGATACAAAATCATTTCTCACCCTCCTGAAACAGGATGTAGTCCGCAAGGGCTTTTCGCTCCTTTGCGAACTCCCGCTGTACGCTTGATATGAAGATTCGGTATTTCATCACAAGGTATTATATCCTTTTCCCCTTACGTCCGCCATTCTTCCTGAACCTCCTTAAGGCATCGACCCTCCGCCGTACTGCGCCTCTTTCGCGAGGATTGCTTGAAATCCTGATCGCACGTGATGTCAACGACCTTCCAATAGCCGCCTTTAGCAGACCCGATGCGACGAATGATTTTATTGGACTTCAGCCAACGAATATTATTTTCGACGGCGGTCTGTGAAATGCCGATCTTCTTGGCCAATTCAGAAATGGATATCTTGACATCTGCGACCATCAATCCAATGATCTGCAAGCGTTTTTCACCCAACTTTTCACCCAACTTTTCACCCAACGCCTGCTTTGTACCATTTTTCATGCCACCATCTTGAGTTGCAGACGCCGATTTCTGCGGCTCATCTATGGCAGCCTTTGCGACTTTTGTCACGAAGAGTTTTTGCAATTCGTCTTTCGTTATCACGATAAACTCCTCACTCAAAATAGTTTTTGGAGAGCCAGTTCGGATCAAGGAACTGGCGAGGGTCGGATGTCTCGGCCTTGACACGGCCCTGCGACAGGAACACGGCGCGGTCAATCCAGCCCAAGAGGTCAAGGCGATGCTCGACCATCACGATTGCACGTTTCGCGTCCTCCTTCGCAAAGCGGCGGATACGCTCGATGGTGTCCTGTGCGGACTTTGGCGACAAACCGGCCGACGGCTCATCCAAGAGGTAAAGCCGCTGCGGACGCATGAACACCATCGCGAGTGCAAGCGCCTGTCGCTGACCGCCAGAGAGCGAACCGGCGCGCTGGCCGAGCTTCGGCACTAGGAAGTCGAATAGCGCAAGCATCTCGTTCCGCGCGGCGGCGTATGCCGCCTTCGTAAGCGACATCCCAGCGAGCTGCAAGTTCTCCTCAACGGTCTGTCCGGGAAAAAAGTTGTCTGTCTGGCGCAGATAGCCAAGCCCAAGGCGCACACGCTCTTCGACGGACTTGTCTGCTAACGACTCGCCGCCGAACACGACATCGCCCGCCGTGAGCGGCAATGCGCCGATGATTGCCTTGAGAAGCGTCGATTTGCCGCACCCGTTCGGGCCGGCAATCAGAACCGTCTCGCCTTCCTTGACGGAAAGGTTCACGTCATCGAGTACAGGGCGATCCCCATATCCGCAAGAGAGATGTTCTATCGTGAGGAGTTCACTCATCTCACATATCCTCCATTGAGAGGCCGGTGAACTCTGGATTCACTGTGCGCGGCAAGCCAATGGCGGCGCGGCAAACGGAAAACTTCTCTTTGAGGACGTCCAAGTCGATGCGCTTCCGATCTCGCTTGATTTCAAAAACACGGCAACTGCCGTCCAGCTCGTTTTGCGCTATGAGATCGATTTCGTTTTCTCCTTTTCGATCCCACCAATTGCCTATGCGCGACCATTCCCCCGACTCCTCCAGCTTCTTGCGGAAATAGCTTTCAAGCGCAAATCCGCTGAAGGCCAGATAGTCGCGCTTCACGAACTTGCGCAGCATCGCAAAGTTCTTCATCTGCACCAGCCCGTCGTACTTGAATATGAATCGGAACCAGAACCTGTAGAACGGATCGTCAATCTGATACCGCACCAGTCTGGTCGTTTTTGCGCCGAATGGCATTCTCTTCGAGACGAGATGGTAATCCTCCTCAAGCCGCGTAAGATGGCCGCCTACGTGACGGCCCACGGCCTGCTCGATCTCGTTGCGCGTCGTTATGCCACGCGCTATGGCGGACAGAATCGAGAAATAGACGGCATAGTCGCGTCCGAACTCGTCGCCCAAAAGAATACGTCCCTCTTCAAGGAAAAACGAGTCTTCTGAAACCGCAACAGAGAGCATCTTGTCAAAGTCCAACGCCCCTGCGTCCATCAGCAGCGCCACATATTTTGCAACGCCTCCCGTAAACGCCCAAAGCGCCAGCAAATCTTCAGGCACATAATCGCGCTTGTAATGCCGCAAAATCGACTTAAGGACAGAGACGGAGAACGGCTCAATGCGCATAAACGCCGTCTGGCGTCCGTACAGGGGCTCTTTGCGGTCGAGGAAAATCTTGCTGACAAGCGTGTTTATCGATCCGC
>ERZ842401.3148-NODE-3148-length-20896-cov-4.480495_pt1 | contig 20896 bp, 23 predicted proteins | sample MGYA00521270_ERZ842401 | MGnify/ENA primary metagenome ERZ842401 (study PRJEB31892, sample SAMEA3878208) | bioreactor metagenome | biome: Moose rumen | place: Sweden | collected 2011-10 | study: EMG produced TPA metagenomics assembly of the PRJEB12797 data set...
AAACAACATTATCTTCGAGCCATACCATCTGTGTGTCGGTAATTGCATCTAAAAGGCATTTGTAGTAATTATTACAATCTCGATCTATACGGTCAAAGTAAAAAACAGTATCAACATAAAAATGTTGCCAATCATTAGGCTCCAAATCCCAACCTTGATTAACAACTTCTTGTGTTACATACTCTGTAAATGCCTTCTGATACTTATTTGCTTCATTTGTCTTATATGTTACTGATACAGGTCTGCCATATTGAATAATCGCCCTATGTCCTAAATAATGATTAACAGATGGAGGAATAGGGGATATTAACTTTAATTCGCTTATAAGTAACACCTACTTTTGAAAAATAAGGGGAACAAATTCTGCTAAAACACAACTTGCTCCCCTCCATTTTCTTATATAATTTCTCCCGTAAAGGGAACTTCAAGACCGTCATTCTCAATGCGTTCGCCCTCATTCTCGATAGCGGGTTCATCAACAACAGCGGTCTTTTTCTTAGACTTCGGTTTCTTTTCCTCTGCTAAAATCTCAACCACAACAGATTTGATATTATCAACAAATTCAATTTCACCGTAATCCTCAATTGCCTTGCTCAGTTCAGCCTTAGCTTCTGTCTTGGTAATCTGTTTACGTGCATACTGTATGATAGGAAGATGATATGCGAAATGCTCCGGGCAACATACAACACGTCGCCACTGATATATTTCATCTATATTCTTATTACAAGTATGACACTGTTCAAATTCCTTACCGCACACAAGGCAATTCGTCATTGCCTTTTTAGCCATAAGCTCACCTCAATTAACCGGCATCTTCGCCTGTATATACGATAACGTCAAACAGGTCACTACCCTGTGCAGGGTTACAAAGGTCGGTCATACCATCAAACGAGAAGTTGTGAACAACCTGATCGCCACCAAGTTCAAGAGAGAACTCACCGGAGAAATCAGCACGAGGAATATAGATAGCGATATAGAACTCGTTATCACAAGCGTCCTTACCAAAGCAGTGAATCCATACTTCTCTTGTCTCAGAGAATGTATCAGAGGGGTTCGTTACCTTTGTACCAGATACGTTACGCTCGTAAGCGTAAACGATATTAGTACCGTTAGCGATTACAGGGTCAGTATCAGTAGGCAGAGTAATTGTCTTGGTCTCAGGGTCATAAGCAAAGTGAGTTGCATCAGCAGCTGTAGCCTGCTCATAAGTAGCCGAAACAGCACCATTAGCAGCAAGAGCCTTTATGTAACCAATTTCCTTACCTGCTGTACCGATAGCCTTAGCATCAGTAGTAATTGTAGCACCTGTAACAGTCTTAAGCTCGGACTTCTTGATAACAAGGTCATCAGCAGCGGTAATTTCGCCACCAGTCTGAGCCTTCATAAGACCAGCAGATACCATACCGTAAGTACCCTCACCGGTTATAGCCTTATTCTGCTTCTTATAACCGATTACACGACCATTCTTACCTGTAAGAGCAGTCTTGTCCTGTGTGGCATTAAGAGTAAAGTCCTGCATATCCTCCAGTTTGAAGTCAAGCATACCAGTATCACGGAAATAAGCCTCGAAGTCCAGCCACTCAGTAATGGTATAATCATTTATAACTGTAGCCATAATATTCATTTCCTTTCTTTATAATTTTTGGTTTTAAACATAACGACTTAACGCTTCTTTAGGCAGTTTGTTTAAGTCTGCACCAACCAAGCGAGAGTCCATTATTTCGTCAACACTCTTGTCCTTGTCAATTTGCTTAACACTCTGGAACAAGTTATAGATAGTAACATCATTAACTGTCTCGAAGTTATAGGGAAAGTTGCAATTGTTACAAAGACGCAATATAATGGAACCAAGTACACTATCATTATTGTCTTGTTCCTTTCTTGCCTTTTCTTTTTTCTTATAATCCTGCTTAATTCGCATTTTTTTGGCAAAGGCGTTACCAAACTTTTTCTTTGGAGTCTTCTCAGTACCAACCATAGTAGCGATTATATTAGAAACATCGAGGTAAACTATCTCATTAAAGATTTCTTTACCCGTTTCGTCAACAAAAATAAGTTGTCCACTACTATCAGCACCGGCTTTCAGTTTCCTGTAATCCAGTCCTTCAAATAATTGACAACTATTCTCTTTATCTGCTATGTAAGAAGTCAGTAACATAAAGAATAATAAATATTCACTCACTTCTTCAAAGTCCATACCAAGACTATCCAATTCACTTATCATATCAGTAGGGGTTTTAATAAAAAGGTTTGCTTCCTTCCAAAATTGGTTTTCAGTTTCCTCATTATCTCTACCTCGAATTTGCCCGATAGTAGGAATGTTTATAATAATATCATCATTATAGTGGTATTTTTTACGACCTATAAGATCTATTTTCTTAGCCATACAGGTTCACCGCCCTGTTACGCACCTTGTTACTCCAATCAGTGATAGTAAAGTAAAGCAAACGACCGTAGTAATCCTTATTCTCAGGCACAAATATCTTATTGTAAATGAGATGGTTAGGAGCAATACCGAGATTATTCTTATACTCAAACATCTTCTTGATTTCTCTTGCCATAAGATCATTACGGAACATATTTCTTGCACTCTTAAAAGGTTCTTCTGTACGTTTCGTCCGATACTTGTGCATATCCTTATGTGTCACCAACCAGAAGTAAAGTCTAACTTCTGTGTAAGTATTCTGTTTGCTATCTCTCGGATACTCAGGTACTTCGTCAAGATCAAACATAATATAAGACCCAGTTTCCTCAATAGCACCGTCTATGTAATGTTGAGCTTTAAGGTGTGTATCTATAAGAGCATCTGACACTTCTACGTCCTCGATTTCATCATTGCTTAATATTCCTACAATAAGTTCATTATTGAGTAATTCATTAGCAACTACGTTTCTATAATCTTCAACCAAGAAATCATTCACAGATTATACACCCCCTGTTATCTCAATTTCAACTTCACCCTTATTGCCATCACTATCAGTAGCAATAACCTTAAAGGTTTCGTTTATAATTCTTTGGTCGCTTGCAACAGATACCTTACATTGAGTATCGTTTACAACAGTTAAAGTCAGCTTACCGTCAAGAACTGTATCATTTTCAAGGCTGAATGTCACAGGTACAGTCGTATTGAAAGTCTTACGACCACCTACACGAATAATAGGTTCTCCCGCATAAGTAATCTCCACAGGCTGAATAACAGGTTCAACTTTCTCAAAATAGTCGCATATCCAATGCTCAATACTATCCGTATCGGAATTGTACTCGTCCTCTGCAAGAGTGATTCTGAGAATGCCCTTATCATACTCGTAAGCAGTCGTGTCGTTTTGAGAAATTTTGAACACGGTCGGATTGACCTTATTACGGTCAAGAAAGAACCGCTTATCACGCATAAGAGCGATTGTATTCTCGTCTGCTGTAATGGTAATTTGGTGCTGTGTTGTACCAAGTACCATAGTATTAGACTCTGTTGTACCACTGTTATACTGTGTAGAGTTAATGTCAAAAGCAGGGTAATCGTAAATGTTACCCTCATCATCTTGCCACCGTATCCATACATTCAAGCGTTTCAGAAGCCCTGCACAAAGAATGTCATCTCTGTTATAAGACTCATAAACTATCCAATACAAATCTTCTTTTTGGTCGTGAAGTACATCGCCAATCTCCAAACGATCACAAATCAAACAGTTAAACTGTCGTGTAAATCCCGCAGCTTCGGAGTGTTTTTCATTGAAAGTCTTAATAGGAACATTAATATCTTCGTCCTTACCAAACTCCCATAAAAAAAACTCTTCCTGATAGGAAGGGTCTGTTTTTAATTGGTTGAGCATTAGACGCTGACCATCTTTGATTTTCCTATGCCGTATATCAACACCTCTATTATCCATTCGTAGTTTCATATTAGCAAAACTCATTAAAACCACCTCTTACAACAGTGTGTGGTAACAGTTCTGCTATATTTACTTGGATTATAGGAGCCTTTTTCAGCATAGAGTTTGGCAAACTCGGACTCACTATTACGGATAGAATAATTTATCATAAGTTGTTTGTTGCGCTTATATAAATCATTCTGAATTTCTGTTACTCTCGTAAGGACATTAGCATTGTCATATTTATGGAAATCAGTTGTGCTCATGTGCGCTCGCAACATTTCTGTAACGATCACATAATTTGCCTGTATGTACTGATATACCATAAATGTCGCAAGTATCTCTTTATTTACAACGCCCAACTCAAAGTTAAAACACTTGTTTACATCGTCCCTGTCATTCAAATTTTGGTCGCAACATTCAAAGTTAGTTATGGCAGGTTCAAGATATTCTTCCAGTATTTTGTCCGCTTCTTCTTCCAGCAAATCCTTCAAGTCTTGGTCTTGCATTTTAGAATAGACAGACTCAAACAACTCTTTATATGGAGTTTTTATTACTTCATCTGCCATAATGATTCCTTCCTTTACTTTATCTCATCAGAAAAATCAAACTGTAACTTCTGTTCAAGAAGTCTAATAACGTTTATATCCTTTAATGTATTGTTTTTGTACATTGTGCGAACTTTGGATATAAGAACATCTCTTAGATTAACATTAAGAGCATCATCTATTGTTTTAGAAATGGTATCTAAGTCATAAGTAAACAGCGTTTTAAGATCAGACACTTTTGCTACGTTTTCATAAATCTTTGTAAGCCTGAACTGCTTAATAGCATCATTATTCATAAGAATAACATAAGGCTTTCTAAGAAAATCGCTCTTGGTATTGTTCATCTCGGTAATAGCACCTATTGTCATAGGCTCGGTAGCACCAATTCCGTCCCAAGTATAAATAGCATTATTCTTTCTCGACTTATAAATAAGCGTACCAAATGTCATAGACTTGACAGGTATAACAGTATCATCGGAAAGAGTAATATTTATCTCATTTTCTACATCTATAGACTCATCTAATTCGTCAATAGTAGAAGCAATTGTTCCTACCAAATCAACCTCATTAGCCGTTTCTGTCTTTACTGTTTCAACAACAGACGGAGTTTCTTCCTTTTCAGGTTGAATATCATTATCAAGATTAAGGTTATCAATATCAGTAAAAGTTGTTTTAAGTTTTTCTCTCAACTTATCCTCGCCAACATTACCAATTTTCAGACCCTTTTCTTTTGCGTATGCTTTAAGTTCGCTAAAAGTCATTGTATCAAAATTCATATTTAGAAATTCCTTTCAAATAATTTGGTCGGGATAGAAAATACTACCCCGACCTGAATGATTGATTTTGAATTAAAGAACAGTGTACTTACCAAATACATCAGAGAATACGCAACCAACGCCGAGTTTTGTTTGAATTTGCGTATCGAGCGTCTGGTCGTGAGTATCCTGTTCAGAAAGTTCTCTTGCTCTTGTATCACCCTCAAAGAATATCTTAATGAACTTTTCGTTATCAGGAAGAACAAAGAGTTCCTTGTTGTTAATCTTGAAGTTGTATGTACCCTTGATAAATGTCTGAGGAATTACAACACCAGTTGCGCCAAGACCTGTGAGGTTAAGTACAAGACCCTTTGTAGCTCTCTCTTCCTTCTGAGAATCGGAAATCCAATTAGAGTTCATACCGTCCATTACATAACCAAGCGCAGTTCTCGTACCAGCAATTACAACAGAACGACCTGTTGCTGTCTCAACTTCCTCTATAAGATTTCTAAGAGTGAGTTCATCGTATGTACCAGACTTAACAAAAGCAGCAGGAAGGTATGTAGATGCACCCTGAAAAGCTGCATATACACGACCGTCTATATCGTCCTGCATAGCCTTCTGCATCTTAGCAACCATCTCAGGAATTGTGATAATACCCTTAAGGAATCTCTCAAAGTCATCATAGACACGAATATATATCCATTCAAGGTCAAGAGAGAAGGACTTCTTGCCGGGGAGTTTCTTACGGTCTGTGTCCCAATGGTTGCCTGCAAATCTCGAAACAAGGAGAGTGTTCGGCGTATCAACAACATATTCGTTCTTGTCACCAAGCGCACCATTCTTTGTTTCTACGAACTGGTCGTAAAAGGTGCTATTTTCCCACGCCAGCGGTAAATTGGTGTTAAGCACCTCTTCAATTATAGTGAATATTTCATTCTTATGGTTTCTCCAACCTCTCCAAGTGAGTTTATCTTCACCGAGGATTTCAAAAATGCCCTCACGGACACCCTGATCGGTAAACTTAGCCTGTTCAGCACTGGCAAAAGTGGAAACGCGATTAGTGCAAGCGTCGTTAATCAGATTTGTAATCTGTTCAATTCTCTTATCCATAATCTATACACTCCTTTCTCTATTAAACGTTCTCGTTCTTGATAACTTCAATTACTACCTTCTTACCAGTTGTATCTACTGTACCAGCAGTACCAACAGAGAAAGCAAAACCGTAATTTTCAATCTCAACTACCTGACCAATAAAGCCATAAGTATCAGCAGGCTTAGTTGTACCAGCGTCCTTCAACTTATTATCTGTACCACTGACCGTAACGTAATCGCCTACTGCTATAGCTGTAGAATCGTTAATAGGTGTGATACCATAATCCATTACTGCAAACTTATCGTGGTTATGAGCAACAAGTCCATAAACTCTAAAGGGTTTATTTGCTTTGTTTATGTAAGCGTCCTCATTCTGATTGATAATTCTGCTATCGTCATAAGACCAAGCAGGGTTAGCAACAAGAAACACCTCACTACCAGCAGTAGGAACTGTTGCATTATAAATATTTCTCTCGTCTGTTACAAGTGCGCCCTTGCCAACAACAGAGCCATTTTCTATATCGTTTGTGTAAAGAAAATCAAAGCAGCTACCAGTAATCTTGGTAGTTTCAACAACATTGTATGCCATAATAATCTATCCTTCCTTTCTTAATCCTGTGTGAATTTACTGAGCAGATTGCCATATCTCGAACTATTGTTCATATTATCAGAAATCTTAATTCCCTGAACGCCAGATACGGTAGGCTCATAACTAAATTCCTGTTTCTGATTTAACATTGCCTTGCCCATAATCATCATAAGATCGGCATCAATCTCTTCAAGGCTCTTTTCACGGTTCTTAGGGTCGGCTCTATAGAAAAGGAACTCCTTAACACGTCCCATTTTCTGTGCGGCCTTATCAAACCTTGCTTCTACATCAGCGTTATGCTTGTCCGCAATACGCTTCTCATCCGCAGCCTTGTACTTTTCAAGTTCAGCGTGTTCAATATCGTACTGTGTTTTAAGTTCTGCATACTTATCAGTAGCTTCGGACACCTGCGCCTTAAACTTTTCAAGTTCAGTAGCGATATTGTTCTGATACTTTGTCTCGACCTCTGTTTCCTTTTCCTTTACTGCAAAATCAACCGCAGTTGTTACAGCAATAGAAACTTCAGAAGCATAGTCAAAATCAGTATCCTCCTTTTCCTTAGTTGTCAGAGAACACTCTTTTGCTTCGTCAAAATTAAATACAATACCATCATCGGTCTGTAAATAATTAACCGTGTATGTCTTATTATCTGTTCTGTCAATAACACCAACAGTAGTGTCATCAAGACTAACAAGAGCATAACGACCAACAGCCACGCCCAGAGCATTTTCGTATGTAACGTTGGAAAGTGCTTCTACTATCTTTTCTCTGTTCATAGTCTTTGTACTATCTCCTTCCTTAAAATTGTTTATATCCTGAACGGGCTTTACGTCCGATTCATACGATTTTAATTTTTCAAGCATTAACTCAAAATTCTGCTTAAACTTTTCCTCATTGAGAGAGAATGAATGTATCTTTTCAACTCTACAAGAAGGGAAACAAGGACGAACATTAGTGTCGTCATCTGCTTTCTGTAATAGACAAAGGCAACTAAAAGTAAAATCGTTAATGGCAAAAATACCATTGTCCTTGTAATAACCATCATTAACAGTTATCTCGCAGGATTCATTAAAATAAATCTCATCATTATACGCTGCGTACATTATGTTGTATCTACCTGTCCACAGAATTACATCCATTACAAGATAAGTATTATAAGTCACCCCGTCAGGCTCCAAAACTTGTTCTTTATGAATATTAGCAGACTCAGGTATAGTTCCAAAAGGTATGCACTCATTTACTATTTCAATGCCCTCATTTGAAATAACTACTTTACTATCGTGACCGCCAACGCGCCAACCGCCTGTTTTTTCATCGCGATACAGATGTGCCACTATCGGCTTATTATAAAACTCATTACGAGCAATAGCCTTATCAATAGCTTCCATAGTTATGTCAGAGCCATTAGCATTATCGCCCAAAGCTAAAGCATAGCATCTACATTTTGTAAATTCAGGATTAACAACCTCAAAATTTGAAAATTTGGAAGTAAAATTTACTTTCTGAATAGCTTCAAAATTCAATTTATTTGTCCTCCTTTCTTATAATCTCTTATATAAGACAAAAGACGAGTCACGCCATAAGCGTCTCGTCTTTGTATCTCCAATAATATCCCTTATATTGAGTTTTATTTTTTATAGCTTTTCTTACAGGCTTATATGTATCAGATAAATTGAAGAATTTTGCAATATCTCTTTGACAACTAAACTCTTTTATTATATTGTTGTTTTCATCACGCATTTCAACAGCAATATCATTTTTCTTAGTTTTCATTAAAGGTTCTTCACCATAATAAGAAAAATAATAACCTTTGCAAGTTCCACCACTTCTAATAGCTTTTCTTACACTGCCTTCAGCACAACCAATATAATCATCAGCTTCTTTCCCATATCGAAATCTCATTAAAAAATTCCCATTTATATCATACATTGATATTGGTCTAATACTCTCAAATTCTCTACGGACATCAAATATTTCATCTTCATATAATAATGTAGTTTTATTAAAATGTTTATCTCCACTTATATAAGCATACATAATTCCACTTTCAATTCCGAGTTTTTCAGCAGCATCAAGAGGGTCATCGTAAACACCTATAATTTCACCAAACATATTATATTGAATAACACGTTTACCTTTCCAACCCATTATCATAAGTTTAACAATACGTTCAGGATCATATTTAGAAATATCCACATTATCAATATTGTACTCATATTGATAAATAGGCTTAACAGGCTTTTCGCTATGACGACACCATATATATCCACCGCCAGTTTGTTGACGATGCTCTATATTTGTTCTTATTGTTTGTTCATCAATATTTGTATAAGAGGATGCTTCACTTATACTATCATAAGAATAAATAAGATTTAATTTTACATCATATTGGTCAACAGGTGTTTTAGTAAAATAACAAGGTGTCTTACCACCTTTGGTAATATTATAACCAGTTTGATTACAAAGAGATTGATATTTTTCAATATAATATTGTTCCCAATAATCAAGTTCTTTCTTTAATTCTTCATAAGTCCTTGTGATAATCCTATGCAAAGTTATAATATAAAATTTGTCAATGCCATATTTCCTCATAGCATAATGAATAGCCATTTTACTTGTATTTCCTCGTGCTTCAACTTTATGTAAAATCCATCTTCTGTGAACAGATTGTCTTGTTTGCCCTATATATACTTTATCATTAACAGTATTATTTATTTTATAAATAAATCCTTCATACATATTCGCTTCTGGAATAAAACTCATAATATTGTCACCCTTTCTAAAGTGAAACGTTCTAAATAAAAAGAACAGAGACTATTTATCGCTCTGTTCTCATTGTTCGCGCCATTTTGTCAATAGCATATTAAGTTTATCCGAACTCTCAAATACCCAATATCTTTTTAATGTTCTTGGGTGTCGAGCAAATAGGATATATTTCAGACCATTCTCAATTAAGAATAACTTTAATGGTCTGCTGTAACAGTAAAAATATCCATTCATAATATACCTTACAGATAAAGATACTTGCTGGCATAGTATTCTGTCTTAACATAATTACTTGAAAGTTTTTCTCGTAATTTAGGTGTATCAACGAAAGAATACACTACTTGATCAGCGTTTATCTTATGCTCTACATAATGAAAACCCATTTCAGCAAGTTCATCTGCTTTACCTTTATCAAAAAAGTTTATAGTTCCCGTACCACCGTTACTTTTAGACATCACGGTTTTCGGGGGAGTTCGCGTCATCATCGTTTCTTGTATTTTCTCCAGCCTCACTTAAATCACCATCCTCGCTTTGTGGTCTGCCTGCACCGTTATCATCGGAAGACTGCGTATATGAAGTCTGAAGGACAGTCCAATCCGCAAATATATCACCTAAAATACTATTCTCCATAATACTATTACCGAGCATTACGGCAGGTGGCATACCGTTAGTTGAGGCTAACCTTTGCTTATTAGGCAAACCATTTTGAGCCATTTGGAGTTCCATTTTACGCACATCTTCAAGATTAAAATGTGTAGTATCAAGTATTTTATAAATAAACTCATAATTATTATAAATATAATTACGAAGTTTCATTTGTAAGCATACCCAATTTTCAAGCATACGATATATTCTGAAAATATCACCACTATCATTTGTAATTGATAACTTTAATGCGGAAGCAGTAGTAGCCCCAGACATTAACGCTTCCGATACGCCTACATTCTTAAAAGCCCAAGAAATCGCATCAGAAACAGTATCACGATCATCTGCATTAGACGATGAAAATTCCTCTGTTGCCATATCAAAAGGAGTAGCAATGACACCTATTTGATTTTGTATGGTTTCAAAGGTTGCTTTCATAAACGTAGTAATAAGACCTTCATCAAGTGTTATCTCTCCGTCCTTTGTAGGTATCTTCATCGTTAGTATCTTATAAGCATCATTGATACTTTGAGCTTTTGCTAATTCCTTATATTCATCTATCAAAAGTATATCAGCAATCATCATAAAGAAAGGAGGGTAGGGAAATACAAAATCATTATTATACTTAATGCAAAGAGAGTTCTTGTAAGGTATATACACCCTACCTTTTTCGTCCATAGTATTTTCAATTAGATCTTGAAGTTCCTGTGGAAATCCTGTATAAATAGATTTAGCTAATCCTCTTGCATTGATATAATACTCAAATACGTTTCCGTTGACAATGGAACTTATACTACATATCATAGGATCGAGATAATAGTAAGATATGTCAGTATCAGTTTCTATTACAAAAGCATAACATACATCATTCTTAAACAGTCGTTTCAAAATATTATGTATCTCGCTTTGTAAATTAAATTTCTCAGCTTGAACAGCAAATTTTATGTAATCCTTTTTGATATTCTTTTGAGATTGCGTCATAAATTCAGGTCGCAATACTCTTGTATCAATCGTATAATTCAATACCGCTTGATTTACAAAGTAATCTATAAGACGCTTATAATAACCTGATTTAAGATACATATAATTGCTAAGTTTGAGTATTTTCTTACCAAACCGTTCAGGACATTCAGCCATTGCTTCTATCTCACAACGCCTAAATCCCATACAAGTTATTCTATCACCGTCAAAAAACTTATGATATGATAATTCAGATAATACAAGTCTCTTAAACGCAGCGTAGTCAAATGTCTTTTTCTTACCATTCATACTATCTTCAAAAGACTGTACATCTTTAGAATACTGCTCATTTGTCTTAACAAAGTCACTCATTTCAGGATTTTTGTTTTCTGTTTCAAGATTATTTTCTGTATTCATTTATTCACCGTCCTTTCTGTTATCTTGCTATTGTAGGTCGCCTACAAAGGCTTGATACTTTCAATGTTTCTTCAAATGAGGTATTCTTGTTTTTCAATTTCTTTTCAAGCTGAGATACAACCCAACAGTTATATCCTATACTTGAAACGCGGTCTTTGCGCATACCTGATTTCTCGTGAACTTGTATATTAACACCTTTTGCTTCATAGTCAAGGTTGATAAGTTCGTTTATAAGTAAAGTTGTTTGAATGTAAGGAAGTTGCAATTTAACCTTATCTTCAGGAGACATCTTATTATAACCTTTTAATTTGCAGAAAACTTCATCTGTTTCAAATTCAGATACAAGTAAATTTATTCTATTCTGTCTGAATTGCTCACGAAGGTTAAGGTACATTTCGTTATTAAATGATTGAGAAGCCTGTATAGCCCATATTACCTTTGGAGCAGATTTATCCGTACATCTTTCCGCAAAATCAGAATCATTACAACAACTCAATGGGCTGTAAGTAACTCCATATTCAGGGTCATATATTTCACGAACCAAGCAGTCGTATGTGCCTAAACCTACACCCTTACAGTCAATAACGAGATCAGTACAATGATACATTTCAAACAATCTACGGATTATCAAAGCCAAATCATTTGTGTGTAAACCTTCATAGTTTTCAAGATATATAATATTTGAAATATATCTATTACTTGAAGTAGGTAAAGCGCTATTTATCATAATAGACGAAGCATCGTTATTTTGCTTTTTAGAAGCCAATAATGCAATATCCGCTGAAAGAACTCTTCTTTCATTGTGAACTAATTCAGGAATTTTTGACTTACCGTCAATGCTTATTTCATTATGTAAAATTGGATATATTGCCGTTTTTAATATCCTATTCTTATTTATATCGGAAAAGCTAAACAGGGAACCATCGCCAATATCTGAATACCAGAGGCACGACATTTCCATTTGAAAACTTAATTCATTAAAGTCTTGCTCTGACATTTCATCTTCTACTTGTTCTTTAATTAACAAATGTTCTTTTATAGCAAGTTGGTACGGAAGTCCGCATACAAAGTATTTTTTACTTTCATCGACAAGCGACACTGCATAAGACTCTAATTTCTTATAACTCCAGTGACTTTTAAACCAGCAACTTGACATATATATTTCTTTGTTTCTCTCAACTAAATGAGCATATTCAGGTTTATCTAAATAATCAGGGTGGCGCGGAGCTGTCAAAAACTTACGAAGGACTGTATTGATAGTATCAACATCAACAAGCCTAAATTCATCAACCACAAGAATATTTGCTCTTGCACCACGTCCAGAATCCGCTGCGGTCACTACTTTAATCAATGACCCATTTCTAAAGGTAATATAAGCATCTGCACCCGTAATTACAGTCTTTTCTATTTCTAACCGTAAATTAGCAGAGTTAGGCATAAGAGTAGTTGTTATTTTTTCAAGTGTTTCATTTGCCTGTTTTCTATTTTTAGAACAAACAGCTATCCTTGTATTAGGATAAAGAATACATCTAACAACACAAAAAATAGCCACAAGAAAGGTTTTGCCCTGCAATAGTTATTAACCCATAGCTTTTTATCTATGGCTCTGGAAGTTTCCTTCATTTTCATCGGATAGTCAATTCTATCCCAGTTTAGCATACATTTTCACCTACGCCTTAACGTTTAGGTGACGAGGACTCTTGGAGAGATTATATTTATTCACTCTCTATGCGTTACGGTGAGCAACAGCCTTTCGCAATCTGTTCTTTACCTCGGTATTGGCATATTATAAAAACTTAGCGTTTACCGATTTTCCTCGTTATATTTTTCTGCATATTTCTATGCAGCGAAGCCATAATAGGACATATAAATATCGTATTTTCTTAACAAATAATTTTGAGTATTACAACCATAAATAGTATCTAAAAACAATCTTACATCTTTTTTACGGAAATATATAAGTTTGTACTTTTTATCTTTTTCCTTATAAATACTACCTATAATCCCAAGTGTTGATTCAACTGTTTTATTTATGTATTCAAGAAAATCTACATTTGCATTTGTAAAAGATACCATTAGATGATTACGGTTATCAACATATAAACAACCATCACCATCTAAAAATCCTTTCAAAAAAGCATAAAAATATTCGTCACATACAGGAAAAACGGACGAATTTGTTTTATTTTGCACAATATTTAATTTTCTTAAATCATTAGTTATATCGATAGAATATATTCTTATCAAACACGAATGAGTGTCATATTCATATCCGTTAAACGATTTATGATTATCTTTATATTCTATTTGATGAACATTACCAAGTTCTTTTGCCAAACCTTGTAATAAATAATCATCATTTGATTTTAGTTCGATACCTAATTCGTGGTTTACAATATAACCATCAGCATAAATAAAGCCAAGCCAATAAGCCTTGTCATTATTGTCAATTTGACTAAAATAATGTTTGTTAAATTGTCGTCTTTTACTATCTAATCCTAAAGTAGATACTTTACCTTGAATTTGTTTAGTTGTCATTCCGAATTTATCAGCAATCTCCTTATACGGCATATTGCGATAATTCTTTTTAATATACTCAATTTGTTCTTTTGTAAAAATACTTTTCATTTTTATTTCCCCTTTCTTAAATAAAGAAAAGGGGTGGTCGGTATTTATCCGACAAGTCCCTTTTTAACCTCTTGAAGCCAAATACATAAAGAAATTGCTCTTATTCATCATATAAATAAGAATTTTTTGAAATAATTTTAAATTTATATTCAGATAATCTTTGCAAAATCTATGTGGATTAGCACGATAGAAACTACCCCAAAGACCAACACCATTCATCATACGATGAACTTTATCATTAGCAATTTCCTTATCCGTCATTTTGGTCGGCTTTACCATTTAATCCACCTCCAAAAATAGCATCAAAGGTTGCTTCCTCGTCTCCTTCATATTCAGGTCTTTGAGCTGTATATTTTGCCATTTCTTCCTCATACATTCGTGCAAACTTATTCTTAATTCCTATCATTTTACACAAATGTCCTAAAAAGAAAACTGAAATATATTTACCTATATTATCAACATCTTCCCATTCAGGGTCAGGGTCAGGCAATGGTTTTTCTTCCTCAAATTTACGCAATAATAGCCCAAAGGACATATTATCAGCTAAAGCATTATCATTTGTTTGAACAGGTTTTAAATTGGCGCTACCCAACAGACTTTGAAATGCGTCCATAGCATCTTTAACTTTTCCACCTGTAACTTGTGCCTGATGGATATTCCATTGGGACAGTGCGAGGGCGCGAAACAGCTCTTCTTGAGCCTTACTTTTACACTCACATCTCGTAGTCCAATCATCATATTGATCTTGCAAAAATTTATACTGTTCAGGTGTATAGCCATACCCCCAAAACTTTATAACCTTTTCTTTAACTTTTATATCATTATCTTTTTTCTTTAAATCATCAAGGTCTTGAATGGTATCAATTTCTTTTTCCTGCAATTCACGGAGGTATGTATCATGAGTTCTTCCTACATTTTGAACCATATTACATTGACGAATATAATTCTTCATTCTGCTATTCTCAGCACCAGTCTTTCTGCTCGACTGCAATAAGGAATCACTTACATAAATATCCCAACGCATACAAACCCTTTTTATAGCCTCATCTTGACTACCAAGAAGTTCAGTATATTGCTCTACAAGATTTTCGATACAATTATTACAAATAGGTAAATATGAATTATTACCTTTAAATAATGGTGACTGGCTGTAAGAAAAGTTGCCTTGTTGTTTAATATATTTTTTACCACAGCAACAACAATAAAATTCTGTACGTTCAGAAGGTTTAATAGGCTTTATTTGTTTTAACTCCGTATTGGGTTGTTCTATTGAAGTTATAAAAGTCTTAGGTTTATTCAGACTCCCCTTTGGTCTTCCTCTACTCGCCAATTAACTCACTTCCTTTCAAATTAAACTAATAAACAATAATTGGCACACCCTCAACCTCGTGCAGTATCAGGTGTATATACTGCTCCACATCAGCAGAGCAGATAATAAAGTCCACATTTTTTTGAGCCGTGGAATACTCTAATAAAGGTCGCATTAAGGCAGCGAAACACCCCAAAAACGCTTTCTTTCGGTTCACACCTAAGTCGGCTTGCGGTAAGCGTTACCCTTGTAGGACTCCATAATGTGCTGAAACCGACCCAGTACATTACATCATCATCCGACTACAACTCTTGGAAGTAGTATTATAAAAACCCTATGGAGAGGTTTTAATAATTAATGATAAATGTCAGCAAGTTCATAAGTCTTCACGTTAAAAGGCTTACAGAACCACTGTTTCCAAATAGACACATATCCTTTCCCGTCAACTCTATACTTAGTTGTATAAGTAAAAGGAAACAACTGTTTGAGGTAAAATCCGATTTTCTTCATAATATTAAACCTACCTTCTAAAATTGAATAGCGGTTATTTATTTATCGCATACCGCGAAGCGATAGTCATTGCATTTGACCGTTATACACTTGATAGATTTTTTAGTTGCTTTATCAAGAAGCAACAGTCATTTGAACTCGGACATTTATTAGTCGTTATCCGAGCAACGACAACTATTTGAACTTAACTATTTATGCGACGCTTGTTAAGTAGCGACAACTATTTGATATACCTGTCCTCCCTGACAGGACTTTATATAGTGTGTCTCCCCACCCGTGAGAGATGATTTGTTAAAGACCAAACATAGCATCTATTTCTTCTTCATCGTGGTTCATAAGATACGATTGCGTCACTTCTATGCCTTCGTGGTGCATCATCTTAGAGATCATATCAATAGGGAACTTTTTAGGTTCACCATTCTCATCAAGTAATCTCGTATCGGTTCCTTGTTTCAAGGACTCCGCTCTTGAATGGCGCATAGTATGACAGAAAATATCACAATGCTCACCACGAACCTGTGAGAACAATTCAGAAATAGATACCATACGAAGATATAAAGAACTACTATCGCTCAATTCTTGCTTATTATCTCCGTATCCTTTTACCCATAGCGACTCAATATCGTCATCCCCACGCTGTTCAAGATACTGCCTAATAATTTCTTTTGTATCGTTAAGATACACAAGAGGGAATTTCTTACCGCGTTTGCCTATAACGATATTAGTCTTGTTGCCGTCAAGTAATCCCGTTTTCTTAACTTGAAACAGCTCGTTTCTCCTACCAGCAGAGTCAAATCCAAGACTTAAAAGAACAGCGTCTTGTAATCTACCCGCGTCAATGAGCATTTGCCTTACCTTGATAAACTCGTCAAAAGTAAAGAAAAAGTCATCATCATCGTCTCTTACGCGCTCTCTCGGAAGTCCTTTGACTTTTTTAGCAATATTATTATCATACTCATAGTCGTCATCTTCCTCGCAGAAAGTAAGAATAGAGTTAATCGTTGACTTTAAGCGATTAACTCTATTAGGTGACATATTACAATCTTCCGAGAAATAAAGACTCATTCCACGAAAATCCTTTTTCTTCAAATCAAGAATACACTTGTTATCCAAGTATTTGAGAACATAAATGAATATGTACCGTGCATCCTGATAGTAACTGTCAATTGTACTTTTAGATTTTTTACGTTGACGATATTCTGCCATAAAATCGTCAAGAATAGCCTTATTGTCTTTATTTACTTGCTCCCACAATTCAGGAGTATAAAATTTGTTATAAACGCGTCCACGCTTCATATCGTCACTTCCTTTCAAATATTTCAATAAAAGGGTGATACACGAAAGCATCACCCATTATATATTTCTTACTAAAAATTATACATCTGTGTTTGTTTTATTCAACAAATCAGATATATTAACATTACCTTCTCTACACAAAGAGACTGCCGTTCTTAAAGCATCAGGAACTTCAATATCACTTAACATATCTAATGTTTTTGGCGGTGTTTTCTTACCAGTCTCGTTAAGATGTTTTGTAATACGTGAATTAAGATTGATTTCGTGTTTATACAATAATTCTTTCTTGAATCTTGTCCACGCCAATTTAAAATCACCATCACAAGCACCGCCAGCGTATCTTCTTACAATAGCATTGATAAGTTTCCTATCAGCCCATTCTAATGTTTCAGATGAAAGCAGTTTGTTTTCATTAGTAAGAACATTGATTGTTTCTTTTTGTTGTTCAATAGTCCCTTCAAGCGATAAGATTTTACGATCTGCAAATTTCAATGCTCTTGCCATAACCGCTTCAGGAGTATTCCATTGCTCTTCTACTTTGATAAAATACTGCCTGAATAACTTTCCTTTATCGTTACGCTGGAGCATACATAGCTCTTTTGCCATAGGTATTGTGAGCTGATGGTCTATGACCTCTCTTGCAACATCTCTGTTGCCCTCTTTTTGAACACGGACATTTTTGTCCGAGTTGAAATCCTCGCCCTCGGCAAAACCATACTCACACATTCTTGTAAACCACTTGTGATATGGGGTCTCAATTCCGAGTGCTTCGTGAAGTTCTCTACCGCTAACCGATGCCTTATCATTAGTTTCGTCGTAGTTAATTTTGATTAACTCATTCATAAAAATTTCTCCTTTCAAAACATAAAAGTTTATATTGTACAATAGGGCGCGACAATTTTGCCACGCCCAAAAGGAGAAAACAAAATACAATTGTTTCCCATAGACTGCAAAGTAAAAGAACAGTTTACCGCAGTTTTGGGTCATCAGGAACATACCCTGATATACATAAACCCATTGGAAGCAGATGAGTGAGTCGAACACCCTATTTCCAGCCTATGAAGCTGGCGAGATAACCGTTTCTCTAATCTGCTATATGCGGGTAAATCCAAATCCCGCATTGCTCTGTTCAGGGTACAACCAAGCGAAACCCATAATCTTTAAAAACCAAACAAGCCCGTTCACCGTTTGAACGGCGCAGGCGGTAGTAAAAGATTAAGTTTTAATCTACTGGTCATCAATACAGGTCATTGCCCCATACTAATGATAAGACAGCCACCGCGTTTGCGATGACCGTCTGTTTATGTGAATAGGAGGTACTATGTATCAAAACGATACCTTGACTATATTTTTACTCTGTTCTGTTATCATCTGCATAAGTTCATCACTTATGTCACCGATAATAATGGTCGCATCGTCCATATCAAAACCACCGAGATAGTCTTTACGCTCTTTACAATAGGCAAAATTAACAAAAAGTTCATCATTAACTTCGTCAGGATTTACAATAGCTATGCTATATTCCTTGTCATATCCTATTATATCGGGCGTTCCATATTCAATATCCACAGGAGTAGAAACCTTAATCATTTCAGGAAGAAGCGACTGAGTGAACTTCCAATCCGCAAAAATTGTAATGAAATTACCATCATGAACGTCCTCTATATAATGCTGTACGAAATCAGAAATGCTATTGTACTGCATTTCTGTTATTTTATTAACAAAGTTTGACATAATTACACTTTAAAAATTCCTTTCAATTTAATATATCATCAATTTCACTTTGATATTTTTGAGATATTTCATCAGCAATATTTTTAAGTTCATCAACACTATAGCTTTCAATATCTCCATATTCCGATAGTTTTTCCAATAAGAATTTTTCAAACCGTTCTGATTTTTCTTTTGCTTTCCTCAAATATTCTTCACTAAAATGATATTGAGGTGTGCCAAAAGTCGTAAGAGCTTTATCCAAATCCTTTATTGTACGACAAACCTTCTTTATTTCCAATTCATATTTATATACATTTAATAAAAATAGAAATTTGGAAACAATATCTTTAAGAGTTTTGTTATATTCTGTATTATTCATTTCAATTAAGTTTAATAGTATATTCACAGGTCTTACCCATACCTTCCTCAAACATAAGGAATGTCGCACCTGCGTTAGCTGTCTTATTCAATGACATACTGTAATCATCAATACCTATGATACTCTTTACTGAAATGGCTTCACAGTCCATACCAACTTCATCACTTGCTGCGTGATGTTTATGACCGCCAATTATGTAATTTATCATAGTACCATAAGTTCGAGAAAATTCATTTACGGCAGTTCCGAGGTTCTTAACCTCACCGTGAATACCGAGAATGTTATAACCACAAATGTTATCAAATACAAGCCCAGTAGGATTTTCAACAATCTCTACATTAGAGTTGCTCCTAAGTCGTTCCTTAATAATAGTTAAGATTACCTTTGACATATTCTCATCAGAGAAACTATTTTTAGGCGCACCGCACATACGAAGCTGATTATGGTTACTATCTTTAACGAATTGAGTCTTAATATTTACATATCTGCTCAACTCGTTTATCCAGTTTGCCATAAAATCAGCATACTTAACGGCAGAGTCGATAACACCATAGCGAAGTTTCATAAGTTGGCTGTTAAGACGCAAAAGTCCCTGAATACCATCTCCGAGTTCCCAAAGACAAATAGTATTTAATTCCTCTTTTTGCACGATTTCAAGAACTTTTTGGAATAATTTCCACATTCTTTCCTCGAAAATTTCAGGTGAATAAGCATTTAATGTTTCACCGAATAAACCTTTTATCTCGTATTCTATACCATAATGAACATCAGAAACGACCATAATTCCTTCTTTTTTACCGCTTACAGAAGGACGAGGAACAGGTATATAAGGTGGTTCAAGAGCATTAACAGCATCAATTATCTGTTCTGTTATCATTTCCTCTCTTGCGTTCTCACGGAGCCACTTGTTATATTCTATCTTTGCACTTTGAAGTTTCTTACGTTCCTTTTCAAGTTCTCTACGAGCAAGGTTTATTTCTTCAAGAGCGTTCTTGCTGTCTATAAACTTTTCTTCATTGGCTTCTAACATCTTCTGAAAACTTTGATATTGCTTTCTGTAGCGACTTTCTCCATAATTTTCACCTAATAAGTCATTAAGAATATTACAAACATCATCCCACGTTCCGATAGAAGGTTTGTCCTGACATATACGGTAAATTAACTGCTGGTCGCTCTCGCCCTCGTATCTATGATAGTTATGTGTCACCTTACACACCACCTATCAAGCTATTTCAACATCACTGCCTACCGACAGAGTAACCTCGGCTCCATTCAGAAAATCAATCTGCGAAGCCACATCTACAAGGTTTTCCTCGCCGTTCTCGCCTATATCTATTTTGATTATGCCGTCCTCGCAAATCAACATACCCTTGATTACACACTTATTACTACGTTTTATCTTTGCACTCATATCTATAAA
>ERZ842401.3149-NODE-3149-length-20889-cov-4.668619_pt1 | contig 20889 bp, 15 predicted proteins | sample MGYA00521270_ERZ842401 | MGnify/ENA primary metagenome ERZ842401 (study PRJEB31892, sample SAMEA3878208) | bioreactor metagenome | biome: Moose rumen | place: Sweden | collected 2011-10 | study: EMG produced TPA metagenomics assembly of the PRJEB12797 data set...
GTTCGTCTACTTCTATGACGTAAAGTCAAAGAATAGCGTCACCATCACCGTGACGCTATTCTTGTTTTTATCAGCGTCACAATCCGACAAAAGTCGTGAGGCACCGCCTCACGAGGTAAAAAAACACAACTAATAACTGATAACTAAAAACTTTTTACTATCTTTGCACAAACTTAATCGAAACTATTATGCCCGATACTAACAAACAATATGACGAGGTAATAGCTAAATGCCGCGAGATGTTCATCTACAAGATGGGTGACTACGGTCCCAACTGGCGCATCTTGCGACCAGAGACACTCACCGACCAGATTCTTATCAAAGCAAAGCGAATCAGGACTCTGGAAATTAATGGCGTATCAAAAGTTGGTGAAGACATCTGGCCCGAGTATATGGGAATTATCAACTATGGCGTGATTGCACTTATCCAACTTGACTTGGGATATGTAGATGACGTAGATATGTCGCGAGAAAAGGCACTAGAGCTTTATGATAAATATATTAATGCGACAAAGACTCTCATGATTGCCAAAAACGCCGACTATGGCGAGGCATGGAGACTTATGCGCATGGAAAGCTACACCGATATGATTCTCTCTAAGCTGCAACGCATCAAGGTCATTGAGAACAATGGTGGCAAAACCCGAGTAAGCGAGGGAATTGACGCGAATATACAAGACATGATCAACTACTCGGTGTTTGCGCTCATCAAGCACAACGAGAGTTTATAATGAAGCTAACAAGAGAACAAGCCTAGGTGTTGTTGGTGTAGTGCGCCGCACCACGGCGTAAAAAACGATAACAAATAACCAATAAACGAAAACAACAACTATGCTGGAACGCTTCTCACGACTTAACGAGCGCATATCAAACAATCCTGTCAACAAGGTGATTGTCTTCTTGTTGAGGATTCTTGTGGGTGGAACTTTCATCTTCTCGGGATTTGTAAAGTGTGTCGATCCCATGGGAAGTGTCTATAAGTTCCACGATTATATCGCTGCTTTGGGACTACACAACCTTATTGGTTCTGAGGTTGTTCTGGCTTTTGCCATTCCAGTCCTTGAACTGGTGCTTGGAGTGATGATTCTCACCGGATGCCTGCGCTATGGCTCCCTCTTTGCGGCAATGGGTTTTATGGGAGTGTTTCTCCCTCTCACCTACTTCCTTGCAAAGACCAATGCCGTCCCCGACTGCGGATGCTTTGGCGACGCAGTAAAGCTTACCAACTGGCAGACGTTCTGGAAGAATGTTGCTCTGACAATAGCAATACTTTATCTGTTGTTCCACAACAAATCTGTGCCATCACTTTATGGTCCTGCAATACAGTGGGTTGTGATGTTGCTTACTTTCATTTTAGGATTCTCAATCGCCTATATGAGTTACAGCACCCAGCCACTCCTAGACTTTAGACCATTCAAGGTTGGCACAAAAATTGGTTCTTCACTGTCACCATTAGGAGAAGATGACTTTGTCTATATCTATGAGAAAAATGGAGTAAAACAAGAGTTCAGTATCGACAGCATCCCCGACGAAGAGGATGGGTGGGAATTTGTTGATCGCAAAAAGCTGACTCCCGACCTGTCTCCTGCTCAAAAAGCGGAGCTGGCATCATTCAGCATCTATGATGAAGGCACCGACGTGACCGAAGAAGTGATTGACACCACCAGCAATCAACTGCTCGTGCTGATGCCCGATTTCCAGCGTGTGAACAAGACATACGCATTTGTGTTGAATGACCTTGCCAAGGCCTGCAACGAGAGGGATGCGCAGCTTTGTGTCATCACTCCCGCCCTTCACCAAGAGGTTGAGCAATGGAGAGACCTAACTGCTGCCGAATATCTCATCTATGGCGGTGATGACTCCGAAATAAAAATGCTCGCTCGTGGCAATCCAGCAGTTGTATATGTTGAGCAAGGAAGAATTGCGTGGAAACGCACTCTCAGTTCATTAAAGATTGATAAATTGCTCAAAGATAATGTACCACTTGCACATCTTAGCGATGACTTCTCACCACTAAAGACGCTTTGGGCGCTTCTGTCACCCTATTTCTTGATAATGATAGCCCTGCTGTTCCTCAACCGCATTTATCCGGTAGTGAGTTTCATTGTAAAGAAGATAAGAGGAGAGAGATGAGAGTGGAGAGATATCAGCTAACAAGCTGACAAGAAACAAGCTGACAAGACAATAGTTGTTTCTGGCAGTTTTGAATCAACACTTGCCTCGTTCGCTCGTCAGCTTGTTCGCTCGTCAGCAAAAAACGATAAACGATAAATAATAATCATCTAACTTTTAAAAAATGAGAAAAAACATTGTAGCGTGTAACTGGAAGATGAACACCACAGTTCCCGAAGGCGTAGAGCTTGCTAAAGCAGTTAACGAGGCTGTGGCTAATGCCAGCGACCTCAAGTGTGACGTTATCATTGGCGTGCCTTTCACTCATCTTACAGCGGTAGCACAGGTTATTGACATCAACAAGGTGGGACTGGCTGCCGAGAATTGCGCCGACCATAACAGTGGAGCCTATACCGGCGAAGTGTCGGCTCCCATGGTGGCTTCTACCGGAGCAAACTATGTAATCCTAGGTCACAGCGAGCGTCGTGGATATTACAACGAGAGCAACGAGATGCTGAAGACAAAGGTTGACCTCGCTCTTGAGGCTGGGTTGAAAGTAATCTTCTGCTGCGGCGAGAGTCTTGAAGAGAGAGAGGCTGGCAAGGTAGAGGACGTTATCAAAGCCGAAATCAGCGAATCGCTGTTCCATCTCACTCCCGAGCAGTGGGCAAACATCGTGATTGCTTACGAGCCTATCTGGGCTATTGGCACCGGCAAAACCGCCACCAGCGACCAGGCAGAGGAGGTACACGCGTTCATCCGCGGTCTCGTTGCCGAGAAATATGGCAAGCAGTTGGCCGATGACACTACTATCCTCTATGGCGGCAGCTGCAAGCCTAGCAATGCTCCTGAGCTTTTCGCTAAGCCCGATATTGATGGTGGCCTGATTGGTGGCGCATCGCTGAAAGCTGCCGACTTCATGGGCATTGTAACTGCGTTTTAACGAGCTAACGAGTAAACAAGCAACTAGCTAACAAGGCAATGGAATAAAGTGGAGAGTGGAGAGGGCTCCGTACCCCTCTGTACTCTGTACTCGGAATAAAGTGGAGAGTGGAGAGTGGAGAGTGGAGAGCACTCCGTACCCCTCTGTACTCTGAACTGATAAGTCTCGTCAGCTTGTTAGCTTGTCAGCTCGTCAGCTAAGAACTTAACTATGATTTACCCGAGCAACTTTGAGTCTAAAATAGGCTTTACGACTATTCGTAAAGAGATTACCGCCAGGTGCATCAGCACTTTGGGGCAGGATTGCTGTGAGAAAATGCGATTCTCCACCAACTTGCAGGAAGTGACGCTGTGGCTCAACCAGACCAACGAGTTTCTCGGAATTTTGCAGTCGAAGCGGGAGTTTCCGCTCAACTTCTTCTTCGACATGCGCGCTGCTCTCAAGGCCATCGCGGTGCCGGGAAGCCATCTTAGCGAGGAGAGCCTTTTCAACTTGCAGAGGTCACTATCTACTGTGGGAGAGATAGGTAGATTCTTCGAGCGCGCAAGCAACGAAGGTTCGCACCTCTACCCCAACCTGGCACGCCTTGCAAAGACCATGCAGGCGTTCCCCGACATTGTGGCTGAGATAAGCCGTATTCTCGACAAGAACGGCAACATCAAGGACAATGCATCGCCGCTCCTGCAAGAGTTGAGGCGAGCCATCACTAACGCCACCGCGAGCATCAACGGACTGCTCCGCAAGGTCATTAACGCAGGCCGTGAAGCTGGATATCTTGACAAAGACACTACTCCAAGCATGCGCGACGGGCGTCTCGTAATCCCCGTCGCGCCAATGCACAAGCGCAAGCTGCGAGGCATCGTGCATGACGAGAGCGCCACAGGGCGCACCATCTTTATCGAGCCCGAAGAGGTGGTGGAGACCAACAATCGCATCCGTGAGGCAGAAGCCGAGGTGAAGCGAGAGATCATCCGCATCCTCACCGAGGTCACCGACACCATTAGACCACACGCCGAGGAACTGATTGCCACCTACCGTATGCTCGGGCTTATCGACTTCATCCGTGCAAAGGCGGCATTTGCGCAAGATGTTGACGCTCAGCTGCCACACATCGAAAAAAATCCTCACATCGAGCTATATCACGCTGTACATCCCGCTTTGCTGCTGTCGCTGCGTGAGCAAGGCAAGGAGGTTGTGCCGCTCAACATCGAGCTTAACAGCCAGCAACGCATCCTGCTCATCTCGGGACCTAACGCCGGAGGCAAGTCGGTGTGCCTCAAGACCGTGGGCGTGGTGCAATACATGATGCAATGCGGCGTGCTGCCCACCGTGTATTACAACTCTCACATGGGCATGTTCAGCAGCATCTTCATCGACATTGGCGACGAGCAGAGCATCGAGGACGACTTGAGCACCTATAGCAGTCATCTCCAGAACATGAAGACGTTCCTCAACCGTGGCGACCAGCGCTCACTGGTGCTTATCGACGAGTTTGGCAGCGGCACCGAGCCACAGATTGGCGGGGCAATAGCGCAAGCCATTCTCGACCAGCTCAACAAAAGCCGCATCATTGGAGTAATAACCACCCACTACCAGAACCTCAAACAGTTTGCCGACAAAGCGCCCGGCATCGTCAACGGCGCCATGCTCTACGACCGCCAGCACATGAAGCCGCTGTTCCAGCTCTCGATAGGCTACCCTGGCAGCTCTTTTGCCATCGAGATTGCCCGCATGACGGGAATCCCACGCGAAGTCATCGACAAGGCGAGCGAGATAGTGGGCAGCGACTATATCAACATGGACAAATACCTGCTCGACATAGTGCGCGACCGCAAATATTGGGAGAACAAGCGCTACGACATCCACCAAAAGGAGAAAAAGCTCAACGCTATCGCCGAGCAGTATAACGAGCGGCTCGAGAAGCTTAATAACGAATATAAAGCCATCTTGAAAGAGGCACGCAACGAGGCTCTCGACATCATCGCCAAGAGCAACTCGCAAGTGGAGCAAACCATCAGGGACATTAAGACAGCGCAAGCCGAAAAAGAGAAGACACGGTTATTGCGCCAGCAACTCGAAGAATTCAAGCGTCGCCTTACCGAGGAAGATATGCAAGAAACCGACCTCAAGGAAATTAAGCCATTGCCAGCAGTGGGTACACCTCCTCTACCTAAGAAAGACAAAACCAAAAAGAAACACATCACCAAGAAAGACGACAAAGACCGACCGCTGCTACCTGGCGACAACGTGCTGCTCAAGGGCGGCGCTTCCACAGTAGGCACTATCATCAGCATCGACGAGAAATATGCCGTAGTGGCGTTCGGCAGCCTCAAGACACGTGTTGAGACCGCACGGCTTGAGAGGACATTGCGCAAAAACGAGGTGCGAGAGAAACCGTCAATCACAAAATCTACCGCCGACGACATCAGGGCGCGACAGCTCAACTTCAAGAGCGAGATCGACGTGCGAGGCATGCGTGCCGACGAGGCGATACAGGCCGTCACCTACTTCCTCGACGATGCCATCCAGTTCTCCTACAAGACGCTGCGCATCCTCCACGGCACAGGCACCGGAGCACTGAAAGTCGCCATCCGCCAATACCTCAACACCGTCCCCGACGTAAAAAACTACCACGACGAGCACGTGCAACTAGGCGGCGCCGGCATAACTGTTGTCAACCTGGAATAAACTAATAAAGATATTTAGAATAATGATTACCTATTGGAAATGCCGCAACGGTTTCAGCGAGATAAACCAGTGGAAATCGGGATGCTGGGTGAGAGCGACATCGCCCACAGCCGAGGAGCTCGGCATCCTGAGCGAGCGATTTGCCCTGCCTCTTGACTTTATCCATGATGCCGAAGACGTGGAAGAGCGCCCTCGCGTTGATCATGAGGACAACTGGCTGATGGTGTTTGTGAGAGTGCCGTGCAAGAGCATCGACGAAGATGGCGACACTGTGTTCTCCACGGCCCCTCTCGCCATCCTGATGCGCGACGATGTGTTTGTCACAGTGAGCTACTACGACAACGAGGTGCTCGACGACTTTATCAAGTGGAGCCAGCGCAAGCGGTTTCAGTCGTGCAAGGGATATGACCTGCTATTGTCGCTGATGCTCTCTACCTCGGTGTGGTACCTTAAGTATCTCAAGCAGATGAACTCGATGATGACTGCCGCCGAGGAGCGGCTGGAGAAAAAAATGGACAACGACGAGCTGATGCGCATGATGGGACTAGGCAAATTCTTAATCTACTTCATCACCTCGCTCAAGGGAAACTCCACCATGCTCGCCCGAGTGAAGATGCGCATTCGCTCATTGCCTTATGACGAAGATTTGCTTGAAGATGTTGAGATTGAGACACAGCAGGCCTTAGACACTGCTAGCATCTACAGCAACATCCTCAAGCGCCAGCAGGAAACCTATTCATCGGTAATTGGCAACAACCTCAACCGCATCATGAAAACACTCACTGTGGTAACCATCTTACTGATGATACCCACTGTGATAGCCGGTTACTATGGCATGAATGTCCCCAACGGGCTGGAGTCGCACTGGCTAGGTTTTCCTCTGGCAATCGCCATCTCGGTAATTCTAATGGCTTGCGTATATTTCTTCATTCGCCACAGCAAGCTTTTCAAGTGACTTCAACTATATCGTGAGAAGTTCACACCCCCCACACTCTGCAAAAAAATGCTAAAGGCGGTTTGATCCTTTAGCATTTTGAGCGTTATGTCACGTTTCCCAACGATCAACGCCCCATTGATGAAAAAAATAGTGATTACTTTTATTGATTTGCCTTATGTGTTATTATTACATTGCAAAAATATATCAAAAAAATCAATCTTGCAAGTGCGTTTCAATCAATCCCAATTAAAAAAGCATTAATCTCCAAAAACCTTCAATAAGGAAGAATGCGCGTTGCACAGTTAGCCGCTCGCTATCTCGCTGGTTGTGTCGCTCGCTTTGCTCGCTGGTTATGCCGCGCTTCGCGCTAGTTTTCAGTTCTCAGTTCTCAGTTCTCAGTTTCACTAATCACTAATCGGTGCGAAGCACCAACTAATCACTAATCTCTAATCTGCGCAAAGCGCTAAAATCAGTACCACTGCACGCCGTTGCTGTAGCTGGAATGCTTGTCATACTTGAAGTCGCTCAGTATGCTCGACTTCACGGCGATGTGGAAATTGTAGGACTTGTAAGGCCCCACAGGCACGAAGCTGGCGCTCATCACGAAGCAGTGCATCTCTCGGCTTACCGAGCAGTTCATGTAGGCAATCTTGTGAGTGTCGAAGTTGTAACTGCCCGAGAATGTGATGTTCCAGTTCTTAGTGGGGCGAATGTTGCCGTTGAAACTGAGGTTGTGGGTGAATTTGCCTTTATACTCCAACTTGTCATAATCAAAGGCGCCATATCCATAATTCAGAGAATAGTTGATGGTCAAGCTCCACGGGCATTCCCATTTCATGTAACCGTCGGGGCGCAGAACTATATCGCTGCCTTCAGCCTGGGTGCCAGAGCTTTCTTCGTCACCTGACGTGCCACCTCTGCCAGGAGTATTGTTCTTGGCTTTATCATCACTCTTGCCTTTGCGCCCAAATAGCTTCTTGAAGGTGTCGTTATTGAAGGTGTAAGAAAACGAGGTGCCAGTGCTCGACAGCCTTCCCCATCCTCCACCATGGAAGAGGCGCAGCTTGTTGATGCGCACGGGGTTGCCATACTCGTTAAGCCCATATTTATACACATCCCAAGTTGCCGAGAGGTTGAGATTGAAACTCTTGGTGAGTCGCAGCAATATCGAGGTCTGCAGGTTACTCCACCGTAGCGAGTCGGCGGCAAAGTTATAGGACTGCGACAGGGTGAGGTTCTCGATAATCGATATTTTCTTGTAACCTGTGCTGTCCTGGTCGCTCTTGACCTTCGCCTCTAGGTTGTTGGCTATAGAATAAGACAGCACGCCACTCCTACCGCTACCCGGCTGGCCATACACCCCATGCTGGAAATAGGGATATTGCACATCACGAACCACTCCTTGAGCATCGGTATAAGAATAATTGCCATAATATCCCCAGAATTTAGAACCGAAGTCGGGAGATGCCGAGAACGACACCGTGGGCGTGATCACATGGCGTACCATCTGCAACTTGTCGCCCATGAACTTCAACGGCTTATAGAAGCCATAGAGCTTAGTGCTCATCGACACCGATGCCGAGAAGTCAAACAGGTTGTAGAAACTGTAGGTGGTGTCACGCACCACAGCACTGGCGTTGGGATCCCACGACTGCTTGATTTTGCTCGTGTACATGCGGTCGTTAAGGGTGATTGACGGAGTGATGTTTAAATATTTGAACACATTGAATGTTGCCGAAATTGGCACCGTGTGCGACAAACCGTTTCGCCAGTCTTTCACGAGGTTCTTGTGGAAAAACTCGTTCTCCTTAGCGGTAAGGGAGTTCTGGAAACGACCGGAATATGAAATCTTGATTTTCTCATACCAACGCTCAGCTCCTACAGCCTTCTTGCGCTTGAAAGGCGTGATTTGAGCCATAGTGAGAGTGAAATTGGGGAATGACACTGTCAGCGTAGAGTCTGATGAGCGTTGCGACACACTTGCTGTAGCCGAGATGCTCCACTTCGAATTGGGGAAATTGTAAGACCAGTTGACAGTCGAACTTTTAGTGTTTTCGGTAAATGTACTGCTGTAGTAGTCGGTTAAATTATTTCGGGAATAGCCACTTGTGGCAAAATTCACGCTCGCCGACAGCTGCATGTTGGGGTTGGCTTTCGAGTTCTGGGTGTGATTCCACTGCAGCGAGAAGTTATGCGCTTTATAATAGTCGGGGTCGCCTTTGTCACCAGTAATAGTGGTGAGGTAGCTCGCGCTGAAGTGTCCCGAGAACTTGTAGCGTTTGTTGTAATTAGATTGCGCCGTCACGCCCCAAGAGCCACGGGTGTAGATCTCACCAGTGAGCGCCAGGTCAAGATATTGCCCCAGAGCAAAGTAGTATCCGCCATTGCGCAAGTAGAAGCCGCGGTTGTAGTCCTCGCCAAAGGTGGGCACTAGAATACCGCTCGAATACTTGTTGGTGAACGGAAAGAAGGCAAACGGTACCGCCAGCGGCAGCGGCAGGTCCTCGAGTACCATATAGGCAGGTCCCGTTATCACGTTCTTCTTTGGACGCATCTTTGCCTTTGTAATCTGGAAATAGAAGTGCGGATGCTCATGATTGTCGCAGGTGGTATAGCGGCCGTTCATGATGTGATACTCATCGTCTTCGTGCTTCTTCGTCACTCCACCAGTAAGATAGCCGTCGCCCTGCTCGGTGATGATGTCGGTGATAAGGCCTTTCTTGGTTTTGAAATTGAAAGCCATAATCTTTGACTTATATTCTCCACTGGGGTCGGTAAAGACCGGTGTACCTTGCAGCTCGCCTATTGAGTCGGGGACACCAATGGCGTGTACCACATTGCTGTCCATATTCATTGTTATCGATGAGGCGGTGAGCTTGATGTCGTCGTAGTTGACCTCGCTGCTGCCATAAAAGCGCAAATCGTTGCGGCCAAAGAGCACCACCGAGTCTTTAGAGGAGAATTTAACAGTATTGTCAAGGTCTATTGCCCTCGTCTTCTTGAAGCGGGCGGTGTCGCGAGGCACGGCAAGGCTGTCGCCACGAGCGTTCCTCAAGCTGTCGGCACGAGCCACAGCAACGCTGTCACCCACAGCAACGCGAGGCCTCATCCTCACAGCACCCGATTGCTGTTGTGCCCACACATGGGCTGTAGCAACCGAGATGACTGCCATTACAAACCATAACAATATTTTAAGACTCCTATTGGTCATTATTAGTCGAAATAACCTGCAAAATTAATCATTTCTCCCAATATAACCGCAACATTGACAATTATTAAACTTTTTAAAGAACGAATAATATGCTTTTCACGCCATTTTAGGCTTCATAGCTTGGAGTAATCGGGTTCGCCAAAAAGTGAATGCATCTCATCAAAACGAGCAACAGTCTCTTCACCAAATTTCACCAGCTTGCTGCGTGCTACATCTACCGAGCGCTGCGCATCGGGATGTGACTTGCTGAAGAACTTGTCGGCATAGCACACTATCTTCTCTTCTATACTCTGTGGCAACAGGTCGCGATGCGGCAAAGGTAAATTTTGCTGCTCTATTTCTCTAATTGACAAACCGGTGCCTGTGTGTCGCTCACACACCAAGGCGTGCCTGAAAAGACCAATCTCATCAAGCATCACCCTTCCCAGCACTCCATGACGGATGTATGGTTCTGTGCCGTGACAGTAGATGCCTGGAGCGTCGGTGTGGATAATGCCAATGTCGTGAAGCATCGCTGCCTCCTCAACAAAGTCGATGTCAACCGGCACATGGGCGGCTATCAATCGTTGAGAAAACTGCTTTGACAATTCCGCCACCTGAGTGCTGTGCTTTATCAGCAGCTTGCACAAGTCGCTCTCGGGTTCATAAAAGCGGTAAATGATAGATAAAGTGTCAATCATAATGGAGAAAACAAATGACAAGGAAATTTAGCTAACAAGCTGACAAGAAACAAGCTGACAAGGCAATGGTAGTTTCTGTCGTTTCGATAAAATGCTCACGCTCGCAAGGCTTTGAGCAAGCTCAAGCTTTGTCTTGCTTAATCGCATTTTTCAAGTCGTTTGACTACACATTTGTCTTGTCAGCTCGTCAGCTCGTCAGCTCGTTTGCTCGTTTGCTTGTCAGCTCGTTTGCTTGTCAGCTCGTTTGCTCGTCAGCTAAATAAGGAGATTTAGTCAAGAATTGTGTTCCAGCCGTGAATATCCTCGATGTCACCCTTCTGGATGCCCTGCAGACGCTTGTAAAGCTCGGTAACAACGGGACCAGGATTGCCATCCTTTGAGATGACGTAGGTCTTATCGTTGTCATTGTCATAAATCTCGCTCAATGGCGAGCACACTGCTGCAGTGCCGCACTCTGCCGCCTCGTCAACCTCGGCAAGCTCCTCGATGGGGATTGGACGGCATTCTACCTCAAGACCCATGTCCTTAGCAATCTGCTGAAGGCTCATGTTGGTGATTGAAGGCAGGATGGAACCGCTCTTGGGAGTGATGTACTTGTTGCCCTTGATGGCGAAGAAGTTTGCAGGACCGCACTCATCGAGATATTTCTTCTCTTTGGGGTCAAGGAAGAGCACTGCCGAGAAACCGTTCTCCTGAGCACGAGCTGTGGCGCCCATACCGCAGGCATAGTTGCCGCCCACTTTCCAACGACCTGTGCCGCAAGGGGCTGCACGGTCATACTCGCGATAAACAGCAACCTTTGTAGGCTTGAAGCCTTCGGGGAAGTAAGGACCTACAGGTGTCACGAAGATAATGAGCGTGTACTCATCGGCTGGCTTAACACCCACTCTTGCCTGAGTGCCAATCTCAACGGGACGGATGTAAAGCGAGCTGCCACTCTCGTAGGGAGGGATGAAGCGCTCGTTGAGCTTCACGACTTTCTTCACCATCTCCAAGAACAGCTCCTCGGGCACGGGTTCCATCTTGATGCCTTTGGCACTGTTGATAAGGCGCTGAGCATTGGCCTCGGGACGGAAGATGCGGATTTTGCCGTCTTTGCCTCTGAATGCCTTTAATCCCTCAAAGATTTCTTGACCATAGTGCAGGCAGGTTGCAGCGATGTGGATGTTTACAAATTCTGAATCGCTAACCTCAATCTCGCCCCACTTGCCGTCTTTGTAGGTGCAACGCACATTATAGTCAGCCTTAAGATAACCAAAAGGCAGGCTACTCCAATTAATGTTCTCTAAGTTTGTCATAATTTAGTAATTGTGTATTAAAAAGTTATATCATTGATATTGTTTCATTTTTCGAAGATCGGAGATCGAGGATCGGAGATCCTCTAAACTCTAAACTCTAACCTCTAAACTGCGCGAAGCGCTCTAAACTCTAAACTGCGCGAAGCGCATTTAAATTGCCACTTTTTGGGTTATGTTTCCTACTTTTACCATATAGATGCCTCGCTTTAGTCTTAGTTCCGACGTTCCCGGTTGAAGTGTCGCCTGCGATACCAGCTGGCCAAGAATCGTGAACACCTTGACTTGTATCGTGTGCGGAGTCTTTATTATAATAGTGCCGCTGCGCTGGCATATCTCAATGCCGTCGGTGGTGCGGGAATCAGTAAGGCATTTTCCCTGAATATCGCCAGAGACCTCCCGCCACTGAACTTTGCCGCTCGCCAACGACGATATTGCCAACGAAAAGACAAGGGTTAATATTACAATAAGCTTCCTCATCGGCTATCAATCTATGTGCAAAAATACTATTTTCTTCGAAAACAAGAAAAAGTATTATGGTATTTTTTCATATTATTGCTTAAAAATTGTCAATAATGCGGTTTTCAAGCTGTATCGGGGCTTAATAGTCGCCAAAGCCCACTAATCTACGAGCCGCAAATTACAAATTGAAAGCAGTATTGGCGATGTATAATTTAAAGGTAGGGATTGTAAACCTTCTCGTCGCCAACGGTGGTCGTGTCGCCATGACCTGGAGCTATCACAGTATCGGCAGGAAGGGTCAGAATTTTTGTCTTTATTATGTCAATCAACTGCGGGAAAGAGCCACCAAGCAGGTCGGTGCGGCCTATGCTGCTCTGGAAAATCACATCGCCAGTAAGTATCACCGAGCTGTCAGCTACATAAAACGACAGTGACCCGGGAGAATGACCAGGTGTCTCAAGCACCTTGATCTCCTCTCCGGCAAGTGTAATTATATCGCCTTCCGAGAGTATCTTGTCGATAACAAGAGGGCTTGAATCAATCTTCAATCCAAATCGCTGCACCTGTAGGGGCATGTTCTCTGCGATAACATCTTCCTTGGCTCCAGCCTCTACGTCAACGCCATAGTGTTGAGAGAGCCATCTTGCGCCACAGGCATGGTCGATGTGGCAATGTGTGAGCAACAAGTGTTTCAAAGTGAGTTGGTTTTCATCAATAAAAGAGGTTATCATCTCTCGCTCGCTTTCCATCATCATGCCGGGATCGATTATTATGCACTCGCCACCTTGTACACTCCATAAAATATAGCAGTTCATGCCAAAGGGGTTCATTGTAAATCGGGAAATCTTCATATATCTTTTGGTATTTAGTTTATGAGCCAAACAGGAACATGCTAACGAACTGACAAGCAAGCGGATAAGTTGCATTTGAGCTTCACTGCCATTGCCTTGTTTGCTTGTTCCTTGTCTGCTTGTCTGCTTGTCAGCTTTTTAAACAGGATAATATACGATTTTCTTTGTTTTGAAGAAATCTTCTTTAAAGTAAGTGCTTATATCGTCAACAAGCACATTTTTCTTATATCGAGACAACTCATTCACAAGGTCGCCACCTTTCAAGCACAGCAAGCCGTTGGGAATGGCATTCTTGTTGTCGTCACTGATCAATCGTCGCACCAACTTCAGCATGTCTCCAAGCGGCATCACGGCACGGCTCACTACGAAGTCGAACTTGCCCTTCACCTCCAGTACGTCGCCATGCTGAAAGGTGACATTGATCAATCCAGCCTGCTCGGCAATGTCTTGCGCCACACGCAGCTTCTTGCCCACGCGGTCAACCAAGTGGAATTTCACCTCAGGATAGTAAATGGCAAGAGGAAGACCAGGAAGCCCTCCACCAGTGCCCAAGTCCATGACAGACGTCTGAGGCATGAATTTCACAAACTTGACAAGTGCCAGAGAATGCAGCAAGTGATTCACCTCCAAGTTGACAATGTCCTTGCGGGATATCACATTGATTTTCTCGTTCCACTCGGGAAATAATTTTACGAGTATCTCAAATTGTCGCAACTGATTGTCACTCAACTCGGGGAAGTAACGTCTTATAATAGTCATCAAAGGGTAAGTGTTAAATGTTCGGCTTGCCGGCTTCTATAAACGATTTAGCGGAGAGTCTTCACACTTGAAGCGCATTAGCTCCTCAAAGGGCAACTGCAGCGACGTCTCGCCTACAGTCTGCACGGCAATCACGCCTGGCTCATAGCACCAAGTGATTCCATCGTCGCTAAAGAAGAAATTATCGGTTACACTCAGGTTCTGAAGATTGAAAAAGCCACAGCTGTTATAGAGTTCATCCTCACTTCTCACCTTATTGGTCTCAAGGAGTTTTGATTTGAGCATTTGAGTGATTTCACTCTCGCTTTGAGAGAGAAACAGGTCACTGTGAGACAACTTTTTCATCAACATTAAGTCGAGATTGACATAACTATGAGAGATTGAAGTTTCATTATTGTTCTTTCTCACAGTATTCTCACAACAGAACGACAGGAAACCGTTTTTGTTATAGACATCGGTAATCTTCACCACAATCTCAAAATTGTCAACATCGATATCTTCAAAATCATCGCTGTTATAAATGCTGTCTTGACTCATTGTGAGAGGCTGGTTTATAGCAATTATCGACTTAGCATAATCATTCAATGCAGCCTTAACATCGCCCATTCCATTGGTGGCATTGAGCAGCGCGCTGCAGTAAAGGGTTTGCAACTGTAACGTTTTCTCGCTGTCTTTATACTCGACGGGATAGGTTATCACCACGCTGGTCTTAATTTTGCACAGCTCGCCATTGCTCTTCTTGAAGGCATCCTCCACCACCACCGAGTCGGTGGCTAGTGTTACCTCGCTATTACCTTTGCATGAGTCGGTGATAAGCGGTAACAACATAAGTACGATCAGCACTGACGGTGCGTGTAACAGTCTCTTCAGGTTCATTGCTAACGATTATTCAAGTTTTTCAGCCCGCTAAATTATAAAATATTATGCTAACAGCCAAATAATAACTGTAAATAAGTAATAAACAGGTGTTTTTTCTGATTATTCGAAATAGTAAAGAATAATTCTCTTACTTAAGTTTCGCAAGTTGTTAACTTGCTCAAAGTTTAATGTTTAGTGGTTAGAGTTTAGAGGATAATCAGTGTGAAATATAGAAAAATTTGAAAAACATTTTTTCTCTAAACACTAAACTATAACCTCTAAACTTCAAGTTTATAAAGTTTTATAACTTTAGAAACTTGAGTTCTCTTATCATTATTTCATTAAAAATCATCTCATCTTTCTTCATATTCCTTTATTACAGCTGTGAATTGTTGCCAGTAGAGATTGGTTTTGTACTCTCCTACTCCATAAAGCGTTCCAAATTGTGCTTTTGTCACGGGCTTCTCTTTTGCCATGATAGTTAACACTTTATCGCTAAATATCATGTAGGGCGGAATGCCTTTGACCTTTGCCAGTGCCCTGCGTGTATCTTTTAGTCTTGCTAGCAGAACATTATCGATGACATTCTCAACATCGATAGGAAGCGTTGATGCTGAGGGTTTCTTCTTTGCCGGCTGGTTGTAATAGAACCGTGAAAGCTGTATCTTACGTTTCCCAAACAGCACTTCACGCCCAAATGGCGTTGATTTAAGATGGTCATCCTCTTCGTAGGCGATGTAAATCAATCCTAATTGTAGCATTTGAAGCAGGTAGGCGTTCCACATGGCTTGTGAGAGGTCGTGACCCACGCCATAGGTTTTGAGTTTGTCATAGCCTTTATTGATGATTTCGCTCTTGCGAGACCCTCGCAATATGTCGATAAGCGTCATGAAACCCACACCCTCTTGGGTTCGTGCCATTGCGCTCAGTGCCATCTGGCATAAAGTAGTGCCGTCAAGTCTGTCGGGTGGATTGTTGCACACGTCGCAGTTGCCGCAGTCGTGGTCGTAGCGTTCGTTGAAATAGCTAAGGAGGATGCGTCGTCGGCACACTGTAGCTTCGGCATACTGCTGCATGCGGTTCAACTTCTCCACATTTATCATCGCCTGCCCTGAATTAAGAGCAAAGCTCATCAGTGTCTTCACGTCGCCAAAAGAGTAGAACATAAGAGCGTCGGCCTTCATTCCGTCGCGGCCGGCACGTCCTATTTCCTGATAATAGCTCTCAATGTTCTTGGGCATATTATTGTGAATTATCCATCTCACATTACTCTTGTCGATGCCCATACCGAAGGCAATAGTAGCGCAAATCACTTGCAGGTCGTCGTTGATGAAGGCTTGCTGCACACGCAGCTTGTGAGCGGTTGTCATACCGGCATGAAACGCCTGTGCGTCGATGCCTAAGCTTTGCAGGCTGGCGGCAAGGGTCTCGGTAGTCTTGCGACTCAGGCAATAGATGATGCCACTCTGTCCCTTGTGTTTCTCAATGAAGTTGACGATACGCTTAATCTTCGCACGTCCGCTCAGTCCACTCACCACGTTGAGTGAGATATTGGGACGGTCGAAGGAATTTATGAAGATTTTAGCGTTAGGGATGTTGAGCTGTTCTTTTATGTCGATGCGTGTCAAGCGGTCGGCAGTCGCAGTAAGTGCCAGTATGGGCACACCAGGAAATCGCTCTTTAACGAGCGATAGTTGACTATATTCTGGTCTGAAATCATGCCCCCAATGCGAGATACAATGTGCCTCGTCGATGGCTATCATGTTGATTAGCATCTTTTGCGACCACTGGTCCATGTCGGCGAGCAGTCGCTCTGGAGAGATGTAAAGCAACTTTATGTTCTGCCTGAACACATTGTCGAGCACTTCACGGTTTTGCTGCTCACTCTGCTGGCTGTTAATTGCCGCTGCCGGGACACCATTTGCGATAAGGGCGTCAACCTGATCTTTCATTAACGCCAGCAGTGGCGACACGATGATTGAACACCCTGGCATTAGCAATGCAGGAATCTGATAGCACAGCGACTTGCCACCGCCAGTGGGCATGAGCACTACAGCATCATTGCCCTTCACCACATGCTCAATAACTTCATATTGCATGGGATAAAAAGCATCGTAGCCGTAGAATTTTCTTAATACGGCAAGTGAGTTGTGTTTCAAGTCATGCATTTGGGAGAAATGTTATAGTGCGTTTTTCTCTCCGCGAATGGCATTTAACACGGTGAGGAACATGATCTTGATGTCGAGCATGAAATTCCAGTTCTCGGCATACCAAACATCATACTCCACACGTTTTTCCATCATCCACAGCTCATTGGTAGGGCCACGATAGCCATTAACCTGTGCCCAACCCGTGATGCCTGGCTTGATGGTGTGACGGAGCATGTATTTGTCAATAAGTTCGCTGTATTCTTTTGTCTGCTGAACCATGTGCGGACGAGGACCGACAATCGACATGTCACCTTTGAACACATTGATGAACTGCGGCAACTCATCGAGACTTGTCTTGCGCAGGAAGTTGCCGAATTTTGTCTTGCGTGGGTCATCTTTTGTGGCCTGCAAGGTGTCGCTCTTATCGTTGACTCTCATCGAGCGGAACTTATAGCACAAGAACGAGCGACCACGGTATCCAGTGCGCTCCTGCTTGAAGAACACTGGACCCGGCGACGAGAGCTTGATGCCTATAGCTATAGGCAAGAAAACAATGGGGGAAAACAGAAGCACCAGCGACGAGAACAATAAATCCAGAGTGCGCTTTGCGAATTTGTTAAGAGGATTATTTAACGGATGCGGCCTTACCGATAACACAGGCACCACGCCAAGCGTCTCAATCTCAAATCGCCGCGATATATACTTGCTCAACTGCGGCACATAGTAGAAGTCGATAGCGTTGCGCTCGGCAAGATTAATCATGCTTTGCAGCTCATTGCGCTCATTCTCGGGAACAGCGCAGTACATCTCATCTACTCTGTGTGTATTAAGAAAATCTTCCAGAGTGTCGATGCCCGCGGTGTAGCATGGCAAGTCTTCTACCGGCTCTGTGTCAAAATATCCCACTATGTGATAGCCATAGCCTTGGTCTTTCTCGAGCTGCTTCATCAGTCTCACCCCGGCACCGGCATGACCACCACCTATGATTACAATCTGCTTATAGTTATATCCTTTACTTCTATACCACTTAAGAAGCTTGCGCGACACAATCCACCATAGCGACAACGAGATTGTGAAAATGCCGTAGAACATCAACACATATCGCCACTTGGGCAGTGCATCGATGAAGGATACCAGCATCAAGAAAATCACTGCATGAAGTAGAACATACTTCACAAGATGGATGAGCACGCGGTCGATATACACCACCCTCTTGTCGTGAAGAGAGCTTAGAACATAAACGACAATGCAGAACGAGAGGTTCAGCATCAGCCACACTTGCTTACTGAAGAAGGGCAACGAACCCATGTCGCCGATAATCATGCAAGTAGCGATATAAGCGGCATTGAGGACTATAAAGTCAATGACAATGAATATCCAGCGTATAAAATGCCCGTATCTGCGTCTTGTTTTCACAGCCACAATATCAATAAAGAAGGTGTGTCAAAACCAATAATTATTCTATCCTGTTATTTTTGAAATTATACAGATAATCAAAAGAAACAGTAGTTTATTTCATTCTTGACACACCCACTAAAATATCAAATTTAAGTTTCGCAAGTTGTTAACTTGCTAAAAGTTTAAAGTTTAGTAGTTAGAGTTTAGAGGATAATCAGTGTGAAATATAGAAAAATTCGAAAAAAACATTTCTCTAAACACTAAAAATGCGATTTAGCGAGACAAGGCTAAGCTTGCTTAAAGCCTTGAGAGCGTGAGCATTTTATTTAAACTATAACCTCTAAACTTCAAGTTTATAAAGTTTAAGAACTTTAGAAACTTGAGTATCAAAAAATCAAATTTTCTCGTCGATAATTTTAATTTTCTGCTCGAGCAGTGCTATCTCGTCCTTGAGGTTGGCAATCTTGCGCTCCATCTCCTTGACAATGGTGTTGCCGCTCTTTGATGTGGCGTTGAAGAAGCCCATGTTGTTCTCGTAGGTCTTTAGCTCATTGCACTTCTGCTCGTAGGTGCGCACCAGTTTCTCGCGCTCGTGATAAACCTTGTCACTGCCCGATTGACTCATGGTGTTCTCAAAATTTGACAGGCGACTTCTGATAGCCTTCATGTCAAATTTCTCGAATGTCTTATCGATAACCTCCTTATAGGCAGCGTAAATCTTATCTTTCTCCTTGAAAGGCACATGTCCTATCGACTGCCATTTTGACATTAGTTCTCTTATCTTCTGTGGTGCGTCCTCTACTTCTTCCTCACTATCAAGGATGACATTCACTTGAGCGATAAGTTCTTTCTTGGCTTTGAGGTTCTCATGCTCTACCGAGCGTTGGCTGGAGGTCTGTTTCTTCTTCTGCTCGAAGAAATAGTCACACGCCTCAATAAAGCGTTTCCACACGGCATCACTGTGGCGTTTCACCACGGGACCTATGGTCTTCCACTCCTTCTGGAGGGCGATAAGGGCATCACTGGTCTCTTTCCAGTCGGTAGAGTCTTTCAACGCCTCGGCCTTTTCACATAGCTCGGTCTTTTTGGCCAGATTGGCTGCCAATTCTTCCTTCATCGACTTGAAGAAAGCAGCTTTCTTGGTGAAGAACTCGTCGCACGATTTGCGGAAACGGGCATAGAGGGCGGTATTAACCTTGCGTGAGGCGAAGCCGAGCTTCTTCCATTCTTCCTGTAGGGCGATAATCTGCTTGGTGGTATCGTCCCATGCGGCATAGGTCTTGAGACCATCGGTCTCAATCTTCTCTATCTCCTCGCAAAGAGCAGTCTTGGCATCGGCATTCACTTTCTCGCTTGCCTTGCGCTCCTCAAAATAAGCCTGGTGCTTCTTGTTAATTACTGCCGAGGCATTCTTGAAGCGAGCCCACAGCTCTTCTCTGATTTCTTTGGCCACAGGACCCGTCTCGCGCCACTTGTCGTGCAGGGCTTGCAGCTTCTTGAAGGCTGCTATCACGTCGGTCTCCTCGTCAAGGGCTTCGGCGCCCTCACACAGCTGCTGCTTGACCTCAAGGTTTTTCTTGAAATCGTAGTCCCTCAGTTCCTTGTTTATCTTCAGGAGGTCGTAGAAATTCTCGATTGCCACCTGATAGGCTTTCCACACTTCGGTTGTGCTTGTGGAAGGCACTTCGCCAATGGCTTTGAACTCTTGTTGCAGCTGCTGAACATGAGCAAACTGGCGGTTTATATTGTCGGTATCTTGAGAGATTGCCTTGATTTCCTCAATTATCTTGTTCTTCTTTTCGAGATTGGTCTGCTTTTCGGCTTCCTGCTCGGCATTGAACTCGGCGCGTTTCTCTTTAAACTCAGCGAGCAGCTCTTTTATTTTGTGTTCTATCTCATCTTCTTGAGCGACAAAAGCTTCTTCCTCGTTGCCACTCTCAACGAAGGCGGCTTTCTCTTTGCTTATCTCCTCTTTTCTGAGGGCAAAGAAGGCACCCTTGATTTGTGCTACTCGTTCTTTAACACTCTCTACTGGCATGGGCATCAGTTTCTCAAGTTGCTCAACAAGCTGTGCTTTGTCCAGAGCGGAATAATCTACAGCAGGAAGCTCCTCAACCTTTTCCTCTGGCTCCTTATCGGCTGGAGCCTCGGGCCGCGTCTCTTCTTTCTCCTCATCAGCAGGCTCCTCAACCACAGGGTCTTCGGCAGGAAGGGGCTCTTCGTCTGCTTTCTCCTCGGGTTGTGAGTCGTGCTGCTCAGGTTCTGGCTCTTGCTCTTGAGACGGTGCCTGCTCAACTTCAACTTGATTCTCAACTGCTACTGGTTCTTCGATTTCAGTAGATTTGTTTTCAACTGTTTCTGCCACATTCTCTACAGCAGCAGTTTCAGCATTTAGAGTTACGTCTTTCTCGACTTTCACGTCCGATTCTGACATTTCACGCGTTACCATAGTTTACAATTTTTTAAAGGTATTTTTTACCTAATTTTAAATTTAACTCCAAAAATACTGCTTTTTTGCTATATGGAGAAAAAAAAATGATGTTTT
>ERZ842401.3151-NODE-3151-length-20879-cov-19.101085_pt1 | contig 20879 bp, 19 predicted proteins | sample MGYA00521270_ERZ842401 | MGnify/ENA primary metagenome ERZ842401 (study PRJEB31892, sample SAMEA3878208) | bioreactor metagenome | biome: Moose rumen | place: Sweden | collected 2011-10 | study: EMG produced TPA metagenomics assembly of the PRJEB12797 data set...
ATAAAAAGAAGAAAAACGGCAGGCTGGCAGGTTTTCCCATCTTAGGCACGATTAACGAACTGCCACAGGTAGTAAAAGCTAATAAGGTGGATGAAATCGTTATAGCAATGTGATTAACGAATTTTTGAATTAATCAATGTTTTTGAGGAATATATGGAGGCAGAAATGAATAGAAAAAGCAATCGAATTATGATAGTTGTCAATGCTGTCTCCAATTTGATTAACTTCCGCCATGAATTAATAATTGCATTGTTGCAAAGGGGTTACGAAGTGCTGATTGTCACACCGTATGGTAGTGGCCTGTCAAGATATGAGAGGATGGGATGCAAGGTGCTTATCCAATCTGTAAATCGTCATGGAAAAAGCGTAACTCAGGATATGGCTCTTTTAATGAAGTATTTTTCTTTTATACAGAAATACAAGCCCTTTGCTGTATTGACCTATACCATCAAGCCAAATCTTTATGCAGGATTTGCGGCCCGGATGCTTCGGGTTCCCTATTTGATAAATATTACAGGTTTGGGGATAGCTTTTGATAAACAGGGGGCAATGCGCAGCTTGATTGTGCATATGTATCGTCGTGTGTTGAAACATGCGGCCTGCGTATTTTACCAGAATAAAAACAATCGCAAGACTTTTATCAAATTGCACATCCCATTTCACCATTCAGAGATCCTCCCAGGATCAGGTGTGAATCTGGAATACTATACAGCCAAGCCTTACCCTTTAAAGTCAAAAACGATTAAGTTGCTCTTTATTTCCCGTATTATGCGAGATAAGGGAATTCATGAGCTGGTCAATGCGGCCAGATTACTTGGAAGAAAATATGCGGAGCTTGAATTCCATATTTTGGGGGCTTGTGAGGATGATTATGCTCCTAAAATGGAGCAGTGGGCAAAGGAAACAAATATTTTCTATCATGGTGTGCAAAAAGATACCCGTCCCTTTATGGAAGAATGTGATGCTTTAGTACATCCTTCCTATCATGAGGGGATGAGCAATGTTTGTTTGGAAGCCGCAGCTACGGGAAGACCAATAATTGCATCGAATATTCCGGGCTGTGCAGAAATTTTTGATGAGGGAATCAGTGGAATCGGCTTTGAGCCACGTAATGTGAATTCACTTGTGAAAGCTATTGAAAAATTTATTGCTATTCCTTATGAAAAACGTCAGGAAATGGGAAGACGAGGAAGAAAAAAAGTAGAAGAAAAATTTGACCGTAAGCTGGTTATACAAGCTTACATGGACGAATTGGAATGTTTGGAGGACATGAGAAATTGATTACAAGAGATGAACTTTGCCAAAAACGGGCAAAATTATCATTGGTGGGGTTAGGTTACGTGGGTATGCCGATAGCTGTGGCATTTTCCGAAAAATTAGCGGTTATTGGTTTTGATAACAACGCAGATAAGATAGCGTTGTATCAAAAAGGGATTGATCCCACCAAGGAAGTTGGGGATGTAGCAATAAAAAATTGTGGTGTCGAATTTACAGCGGATGAAACCAGACTTAGGGAAGCAAAATTTCATATTGTAGCTGTACCCACACCGGTAAAAGAAGACCATTCCCCAGACTTGCAACCGGTGGAAAACGCCAGTCAGATTGTAGGACGCAACCTGATTAAAGGCAGTATCGTGGTTTACGAATCCACGGTTTACCCCGGTGTAACTGAGGAAGTATGTGTACCCATTCTGGAAGCAGAATCAGGTTTGAAATGCGGTGTGGATTTTAAGGTTGGTTATTCACCGGAACGCATCAATCCCGGTGATAAGAAGCATCGTCTTAACAATATTGTTAAAATCGTTTCCGGTATGGATGAGGAAACACTGAACACAATAGCGGCTGTTTACTCTCTTGTAGTGGAAGCAGGCGTACATCGAGCTGAAAGCATCAAGGTAGCTGAAGCGGCTAAGGTTATCGAAAACAGTCAACGGGATATCAATATCGCTTTTATGAATGAACTGGCTATTATCTTTAACCGTTTAGGTATTGATACGCAGGCCGTTTTGAAAGCGGCTGGAACAAAATGGAATTTCCTGCCGTTTTATCCGGGACTGGTTGGTGGACATTGCATAGGTGTTGACCCTTATTATCTGACTTACAAGGCAGAACAGATAGGATATCATAGTCAGGTCATACTGTCGGGACGCCGTATCAATGATGAAATGGGCAAATACATTGCCGAAAGCACCGTTAAAAAACTGATTAAGATGGATAAGCCGGTCAAGCGTGCAAAAGTAGGTATTTTAGGCTTTACATTCAAAGAAAACTGTCAGGATACTCGTAATTCCAAGGTGTTTGACATTGTGCAGGAACTGCGCTCCTATGGGATAGAACCTATCATCGCCGACTCCGTGGCTGATGCGGCAGAAGCGAAGCGGCTCTACGATGTGGATGTCATAACTATGGAAGATATGCTGGCCAATTATAAGCTTGATGCCTTGGTGGTGGCTGTGGCTCATGAAGAATTATCACATATGCAGCCATGTGATTTTGACACATTATTTACGGATGACAAAATCATGATGGATGTGAAAGGCATATTTGACCGTCAGGCATTTGTAGACGCTGGCTATTGTTATTGGAGGTTGTAAGTTTTGAATTATCGCGAATTGAAATTTCCAAAGGATTCTCTGTTCTTAGTTACTGGCGGTGCTGGCTTTGTAGGTTCCAACTTGTGCGAAGCTATACTGGAAATGGGGTATCGGGTACGGTGTTTAGATGATTTGTCAACGGGACATATTGAAAATATCGAGCCATTTAGGGAAAATGAGCGTTTTGACTATATCAAAGGGGATATCAAAAATTACGATACATGTGATATGGCCTGCAAGGGGGTAGATTATGTTCTGCATCAGGCAGCTTGGGGCAGTGTTCCTCGCAGCATCGAAATGCCGGTGTTCTATGCGGCTAATAATATCATGGGAACTGTCAATATGTTGGAAGCAGCCAGACAGAATAAAGTAAAAAAATTTGTCTATGCTTCTAGTTCCTCTGTATATGGAGATGAACCGAACCTGCCCAAACAGGAAGGTAGGGAAGGTAACCGTTTGTCGCCTTATGCGGTGACTAAATATGAATGCGAGGAATATGCTAAGCAGTATACCATGCACTACGGATTGGATACTTATGGAATGCGTTACTTCAACGTCTTTGGTCGTAGGCAAGATCCTAACGGTGCATATGCGGCAGTGATTCCCAAGTTCTTGAAACTTCTTTTGAAGGATATGGCACCGACTATTAATGGTGATGGTCAGCAGTCAAGAGATTTTACCTATATTGACAATGTAATTCTTGCTAATCTTCTGGCATGTCAGGCAGGTAAGGATGCCGCGGGACAGGCATATAACATTGCCTATGGCGGAAGGGAATATCTTATTGACGTATATAAATCCTTGAATAAAGCATTGGGGAAAAATATAGAGCCGGTTTTCGGTCCGACTAGGGCAGGTGATATTCGTCATAGTAATGCGGATATTTCCAAGGCAAGAAAGCTGTTGGGGTATGAACCGGAATATAGTTTTGCAGATGGAATAAAATCTGCAATTGAATGGTATAAGGTTAAGTTATGAAAGTATCAGTAGTGGTTGCTACGTATAATGGTGGTAAATATGTTTATGAGCAACTGAATTCAATAAAAGAACAGTCCTGTAAACCAGATGAGGTAATTATATGTGACGATGGATCAACAGATAATACAATAGATATAATTGAAAGTTTTATAAAAAGATTAGGACACGGTAATAATTGGAAATTGGTGAGAAATGGTAAAAGATTAGGATATGCAGCTAATTTTTATGAAGGGGTAAAACGTGCATCGAATGATATAGTGTTCTTTAGTGATCAAGATGATGTTTGGGAATATAATAAAATAAAGTTGTTAAAAGATATATTTGAACACAAGGAAAATGCATTAGCGGTTATTTGTAATCAAAAATATATAGATGATAATGGGAAAGAAATATCAAATATAGTTTCGCCTGTTGGCATCGAAGATGTGTCTTCAAATTTTGCACGTTTTATATACCCTAATATTGAAAAAGTAGATTTTGATACGCAAGTTAATCGAAATAGAGCTACAGGTATGGCGATGGCTGTAAAGCGCTTGTTTGCTTTGCGGTATATGGGGTTAATTTATAAATATAAAATAGGTCATGATCTAATTTTAGGTTTAATTGCGGCAGCATGTGGGGGGATGTATTATTGTAGAAAAGCATTGGTTAGAAGAAGAGTGCATGCTTGCAACACTTCAGCTCCGATGATAACGCTAAAAGATAGAAGTGGTAATATAGAAAAGCATATTGATGGTCGCATAGGACGCTTAAAACTAATGAATATTTGCTTGAAAGAATTGAAATGTGTATTGCAAATAGGTGAATTGAAACGGCTAGAAGATGCTTTGAATAAGATGGAAAGAAATATTATATGTATATACAAAAATGATTATATTGGTCTTATGAAACTGTTGATATCAAGAAATTCAATGATCAATAAACGGATAGTTTTATTCGATATAATCATTGCGGTAAAAAATGTTTTAGGGTGTAAAGTATGAAAAAAATAGCATTTTTATTGGGGAGCAAAAATGTTGGAGGGATAGAAAAAGTTGTTAGTAATTTAGGAAGAGATCTTAGTAGCTGTGGATATGATATACATAATATTATGTTGATTAGCAATTATTCAAAAGAAATAGAATTTGATGGTAAAATAATACCAATATTGCCGCAAGGGGATAGCTTGTTATCGAAATTTCTGATTTTCTTTAAGAGATTATATAGAGTGAGAAAAGTAAGAAAAGAGTATAATTTTGACATTGTGGTAAGCTTTGGAGATACAGCAAATTGTATTAATATACTCACTAAACATAACGAGAAAATAATTACATCACTACATGCAATTTCAAAAGTTGGAAATAGCTACATAGGGGGAGTCGGGAAAATATATGCATTGTTGACATGCTTTTTGTACCCTTATACTGATTGTATGATAGTTGTGTCAAAAGAATTAAAGAAAATTATAATTAAACAGTATGATATTCCTGACGAGAAAGTTCGAGTAATTTATAATGGAATAAATTGCGATGAAATAATGCGTAAGGGAAGATTTGTTGTTGTGCCAAATATAAAAAAAGATGATATAAATCTCATCAATGTTGGCCGATTGGTTAATGAAAAAGGACAGTGGCATTTGATACGTATAATGCCCGAATTAGTGAAAAAATATCCAAATATTCATTTATTTATTATAGGTGATGGATATTTGAGAGATGAATTAAATAAGTTAATAAAAACTTTACATATGGAAGATTATATTATGATGCTGGGATATCAAGATAATCCGTATAAATATATGTCGCATTGCAATATATATGTACAAGCTTCAATTTCTGAGGCTTTTTCACTTGCTATTGTAGAAGCTATGACGTTGGGTATTCCTGTGATATCAGCTGATACCTTAGTGGGGCCAAGGGAAATAATTGCAGATAATATAAAATATGAAAAAAATATTCAAGGGTATTCATGTGAAAAATATGGAATATTAACATCGAGGTATTCTCAAGATGTATATATAAATGATTCTCCTCTTATCAAGGAGGAAGTAGATATGATTAATGCAATTGAAGAAATGATAAAAAACAAGGAGCTATATGATAGATATTCGAAAAGTGGACATGAAAGATCTAAGCTTTTTAGCGCTGAAAAAATGAAAGAAACATATGATGAAATTTTAAGGGGATAAAAATATGCCGATATGTAATGTGATTGTTATTCTTATAGTGTTAAGAATATTAATTAAAGACGATAAGAAAAATATTTTTGTAAAACTGTGGTCGTTGACAATCGCATTAGCACTCATTCATCCTCAGGGATATTTGATAGGTGTTGGAGAAAATGGATTTGGAAGTGTTAGTAAATTTCTAGGAGGTGTTTCTTTTTTATATTCAATTTATTATATCTATTCAAGAAACATACATATATCTTTTACATTAATGAAAAATTTAAATGTGTATATTTGGGTGGTTATTGTAGGGATATTAATAGAATTGATATATCCATATGATGGATTATTGTTGCCTTTGCAATCTGGTAAAGGCGGATGGGATGAATACGTATTGGGATTAGGTGGCAATAAGGTTGTCGTTAATATGGATATAATGTATACACTAACCTTGTTGGTCGGTCATATATTGTATTCTTGTGCGTGCCTTGTGATGATTAAGTCTATTTGTACAAGACTAGATTTAATCTTAATGATAAACAAAGTGTCAGAGTGGATAAAGGTAGTTATAATTTATGGGCTCTTGGAATTAATAATCAAGAATTTTTTCGGATTTACAGATTTTATGAGTAGAATAAACGATGTATTGCTTGGAAAAGGGGGGAATATAGCGGAGAATGCTTCGGAAAGAATTGGGGATGGATTATATACCTTGAGAGGAATGACTTCTGAACCATCGCATATGGTAACATCGTTGTTCTTGTTTAGTATATGTGTAATTATGCTAAATAAAATATATAATGATAATCCTAAAATACAAGAGATAATACCGAAGAGTGTTAGTGATAAATGGTTGTTTCCTGCAATTATATTAGCTATATTTTCAGGTGGATTCTCTGCTATATTATGTATAGGTACGCTCTTGATAATTTATTTTATCATAAAAAAAGAGTTTTCTTTGTTGCCTATTAATGTGTTGGCGAAGAGAATCATTGTATTATTAATGTCTTTTTTTATTCTTTGTGCGTTGATATATAGTGTTATGATGGATTTCTTTCCGTATTTCTATAATCGTTTGGAAGACGCATGGACAATTGGCTCATCGTTAATTGCAAATGAACCTGTACTTTTATCTGGACATAGTGGGGTGGGTTCTACCTATGCAAGGTTTTTTAGTATATATGATTTAGGAATGTCAGTTGCTGATAGACCGTTATTTGGCCTGGGGCTAGGATTACAGTGGTGTCATGATATATTAATATCTATGCTATCGGACATTGGAGTCTTTGGAGTGATAGCTTGGTGGCGATTTGTAAAAACACCACGTTATAGCGGTGTAAGATATGATTCGTTAATAATTCTTATGCTTTTTTTTATTTGGGGGTTACCGTATGGCCTTCATGGGGCGTATTCGAGATTAGAATTTCTTTTTATAATTGAAGCGACCTCAATATATATGAATGGTGATAATTATGTTGAAAATCTCAATAATAACAGCTACATATAATAGTGGTCGAACATTAGAACAAACTATTTTAAGTGTGATTAGACAAGATTATCCTAATATCGAATATATAATAGTTGATGGAAAATCTACAGATGATACATTGGAGATTATCGAAAAATATGCTTGTTATGGCGTAATCCACATTAGTGAAAGTGATGAAGGAATATATGATGCATTTAATAAAGGCATTGACATGGCTACGGGAGATTATATTCAGTTCTTGGGATCAGATGACTCTTTATGCAGTAAAGATGTAATATCCAAAGTTGTTACTGAAATTGATGATAGTGTAGATGTTTTATCCGCTGCAGTAATGATAGTTGATGAGAAGAGTGGTAGGCAATATCCGTTTTATAATCATATAGCAATTGATAAAAATAGCTATACTGGTGGAATGATTCCTCATCCGGGGATGTTTGTAAGGTCTTCTATATTACGTAAGTATAGATTTGATAAAAGGTACAATATCACTGCGGATTATAAGTTTTTTTTACAATGCTATTTCGATAATGATGTGAAGTTTAAGTTTATAAATGATAAGGTAGTATACTTTTCGAATGCTGGTAAATGCAGTGATAGAGAACTTTGTGTTAAAGAAAATAATCAAATATATAGAGAATTGGAATTACCGTATCATGAATCTCTGGTAAATGGGCGTAACAAACCTATAAAATATATTAAGTTATGTTTATATAAAATTGGATTATTGACATTAACTATGAGAGCGGTAAAACGAATAAGATATATATTAAATAGTAGAATTATATGGGAAAAGCATAAGTGTGATAATAAAATTTGTCGCTGGTGTAATCGTGGTTAGAGACTATTTTAAAATTGCCTGTGATCATAGTCAATGATGAAGAGGATGTATGTAGAGTGGTTGTTTTGAAAAAAACGTTTGTCAAAGCCTGTGTTCAAAAAGGGCTGGGGGTATTTGGTTATTCTATAAAAGATGTGCATAATATGTTGGCACATTGGCAAGGAAAGGATATTTGTCGCAATGTGAATAGTACGGATTATAAGCGATATGCCCTGCTTTGTTATATTACGGAACCATTTGTGACGTTGACTAACCAAAATAAACATCAGAATCGCTGGCAAGCCGTGGCTATGGCGCGGGTTTTGGGGGAGTTTGGTTATGACGTGGATGTCATCGATTATAACCGCAGTACGCCTACGCTCACGCATAATTATGATTTGGTGATTGATATGGCACCGGGATGGTATGGTTCCAAGGTTTATGAAGGTTTTATGAATCCTGGCTGTAAGCGGATTTTTTATGTGACTGGTTCCTATCCGACATGGGCAGCGGAACAGAGTGCGACACGATAACAATAATTTATACTTATCGACTCTAAGGTGGTGAAAACTGCTATTAAATATGGAAGTGTTAGTAATCATACCTTGCTATAATCCAGATGAAAAACTTAATTTGTTGATGCATAGGTTAGATGAGCAAATAGTTGGTTTTCATTTGTTAATTATAGATTCTGGGCATAATAAATCATATCAGAGAAGTTTGAAGTTCAAATGCCATGATGTTTCCGTGGTAAATATAGATCCATCAGAGTTTAATCATGGTGGTACACGACAATGGGGAATTGGATTGCATCCCGAAGAAGATTTTTATGTATTTTTGACGCAGGATGCGATACTTGTAGATGAACATTCACTGGAAAATTTAATTGCTCCATTTGCTTATGAAAAAATAGGGGCTGCTTATGGTCGTCAACTGCCACATAATGATGCTACTCTTTTTGCTAGTACGGCTAGGGAAATTAACTATGGAGCAGAGTCGCATGTATATTCATTTGCTGATAGGGGAAAATATGGAATGAAAACCTGCTTTATGTCCAATTCTATTGCTGCATATCGACGCACAGCCATGGAAGATGTAGGGGGATTTCCTACAAATACGATTCTCTCAGAGGATATGTATGTAGCTGCAAAAATGCTTATGAAGGGATGGAAAATCGGTTATGCGGCTGATGCCTGTGTGTATCATTCACACAATTATACGATAATGCAGGAATTTAAGAGATATTTTGATATAGGTGTTTTTCACGCACGGGAAAGATGGATAAGAGATACCTTTGGTGCGGCAGAAGGTGAAGGGAAAAAGTATGTCATGTATGAGACGAAAAAATTTTACAAGCTTCGCCGTGGTTGTTGATACCGATGTTTTTTAGGGACATAGAAAAATTTTGTGGGTATAGATTAGGCTTGTTAGAAAAGATCTTCCCTAAGCTATTAAAGGCAAAGATATGCATGAATGCTAGATATTGGGATTGTGATGATTGTGATTAATTATTATATAAGTTGATATTCTATTATCAATATTATCGGACTAGGACGTAAATTCGACAGTTACAATCCAAGGATGTTGGATGTGATTTAGAATTAAATTTTGTGCAAAAGGTGATAATAATGTCGATAGTGTTTGATCAAGAAGATAAAAAGGATAGATTTTCTTCTAAAATGAAGGAGAAGATAGCAAAGAAATTAAAAAAAAATAATGCTGTAAATATGTGTCCGAGATGTGGAAATAGGAAATTTTATCTTGCTAATAAATATTACATGATGCCAACTCAAGGTGACTTTAATGATCTAACGTTAGGAGACACCATCCCTTGTGCTATAGTTGTCTGTAAAAAATGTGGGTTTGTTAGCTTGCATTCAATAGGAGCATTAGGGCTGATGGAATCGGCGAGGAAATATGATGAAAGCGAATGAAGAAAATACTGCTTCATTAGAAGATGATGAAGTATTTACTAATAGTATAGTAAAAACAGAACATTCTGGTATTATTACGGTAAATGATGAAGATCCTCATATATATTGTAATATACATCGCAGTATCATTGTAATTGATGAAGAGAAACTCAGATTAAATATTAAAGAATTTAAGAACTATTTGAGTGCAAATAATGGAAACTTAACATGGTTTGGAATAGGCATAAGTATTATTCTGACACTACTCACAGCAGATTTCCATACGGTATTATTCATTTCGTCAGATTTGATTAAGTCTTCGTTTATATTAACACTAATATATATAATATACAAAATTTGTGGATTTTATATGAATAAATCATCTTATGAAATAACAGATGAAGACATGTTTGTTGAGAGATGCAAAACAAAAATTGATGCTGATAAATAATAGAGCGATAAAGATTACTCGTAAAATACTTACATATAATAAAGATGTAATGAGCTTTTTTAGAGACTGTAAATAAGTAATGGATGTTTATAAACATGAAAGGTTGTATTCATCATGTCCTATGAAATCAAAACAGATAAAATTCTTATTCGTGATCTATTCAATATGTGGTTTCGTATTCCTGATTATCAGCGTCCTTACGTGTGGGGGACAGATCAGGTTCGTGATTTGATTGATGATACAATGGCGGCGATGCAGCGAGATGAAAACGCGCAATATTTTCTAGGTTCATTGGTTTTTAAAATCAACAAGAATGTAGAAATTACCGACAAAACTGGTAAAGAAATACATTATGATGAGTATGAACTGTTAGATGGTCAACAGCGTATGATTACTATTTTTTTGATGCTGGCAGTTATGCGCGATTTAGTAAAAGATGATAAGTTTAAGCAAACCTGTCAAGAATTTATTTATAAAGCTGCTAATGTTTATGTCGGTGAGCCTGAAAGAGTTCGGTTTAAGTTTGATATTCGAGGTGATGTAACTTTATTCATTGAGCAGCATGTTCAGGTTACAAATGGAACAAATAATATACAATATTTTCATACACTTGCTAATGATACAAAGCAGAACACCTCGATTCGTAACATGGCTATAGCGATTTTAACGCTGAGGAATTTACTGAAACAATATGACGAAGCACAAATAACATCGTATTTTACTTTTGTAATCAGTAATGTCCTTGTTATCTACATTGCTACAGAAGATTTGGCAGATGCTTTTCAGTTATTCACAGTTATTAATAATCGTGGCTTAAAGTTGGGAAATAGTGATATTTTAAAGGCTGAGAATTTAAAACTTTTGGCAAGTCGTGAAGAACGAACATTTTATGCACGACGCTGGGAAGAAATGGAGAGCTATTTTGGAGATGATTTTGATCAGTTTCTGTCGCATATCCGCATGATTTTATTAAAGCGCAAGGCTGTTACCAATTTGTTGCGTGAGTTTAATGATTATATCTTCTCCAGCTATACTGTTAAGCAGAAACCATTGATAAATAAAGGGAAGCCATTCTTTGATTTTGTATATAACAGTTACCAAAGCTACAGTAAACTATTAGATAATGAAATATTAGATCAGACAGGCGACTATAGCATCCACAATTATCTTACACTGATGAAAAAAGGGCTGCCATTTGATTATTGGATAGCAGCAGTTTTGCGATACTATCAACGCTTTGGAATGGATAATCTTAAAGAGTTTTTGCAAAAGCTGGATGCAAAGGTTTCTGCGGATTGGATTTGTTCATTGACACCGACAGTACGCATTGAAAATGTTAATGCTATTTTGACTGTTATTGATAAAGCTGCAGATGCAACAGAAGTGTTATCTCATGGTGATGTGTTTATGGTTGATAGGTCAGATTTACATTCGTATTTTACAGGAGATATATATGGCAAGCGATATGCAAGATATCTTTTGCTGAAGCTGGATATCCTATGTATGGATATGTCAACGATTTATCTGCCATCTAATACGATTAGTATTGAACATATCCTGCCACAGACTCCGACTGACGGGAGCAAATGGAAACAGGATTTTACGGAGACAGACTGTGAGACATGGATGGATAAACTAGGAAATCTGCTTTTGCTGTCCCGACGTAAAAACTCCTCACAGGGCAATGCCGATTATACGGAAAAGAAAAATCGTTACTTCAAAAATAATATAAATGTATTTCCAAACTCTATTGCAGTCATAGGCGGTAATGATAGCTGGACGATAGATGAACTGCAAGCCAATCAGGATAGATGTCTAGCCATGCTACGAAAAGCATACAGCTAGAGAAAAAGCTAAAAAGCCTGCCGCATATGACGGCAACCCGTATCAATTAGAATTTTTTACTAAATGTTTGCAATATGCGGTGTATTTATCCTTGGCTGACAGTCAGGTGCCCGTCAGGGATTGCAATTAGGGATAAAAGAGGTGTTTTATTTTGAAAAAAGCGTTAATTACTGGTATTACTGGACAGGATGGCTCTTATCTTACGGAGCTTTTGCTTGAAAAAGGTTATGAGGTGCATGGAATTGTGCGGCGGCATAGTACGCCGTGTACGGAGCGGCTTGACCATTTGCTGGCTGACAAGTCAAATGATGGACGTTTGTTTCTGCATTACGGTGATTTGACAGATTCGTCCAATTTACATCGGTTGATTATGGAAATCAAGCCTGATGAGGTTTACAACCTGGCAGCGCAGTCGCATGTAGCGGTGTCTTTTGAGGTGCCGGAGTATACGGCAGATGCCACGGGCGTGGGGACGGTTAAATTGTTGGAGGCTATTCGTCAATCGGGTTTGCCGATTAAGTTTTATCAGGCATCTACTTCGGAACTGTTCGGCGGCATTCCCGAGACTGCACCGCAGAGTGAGAAAACGCCGTTTTATCCGAAGTCTCCCTATGGTGTGGCGAAGCTCTACAGTTTCTGGATTACGAAGAACTACCGCGAATCCTATAATATGTTTGCCTGTAACGGTATTCTTTTCAATCACGAATCTCCACGCCGTGGCGAAACCTTCGTTACGCGTAAGATTACGCTGGCTGTGGGCAAAATCATGGCAGGCAAGCAGGAAAAACTCAGTCTGGGCAATCTTGAGGCCAAACGTGACTGGGGCTTTGCCGGCGATTATGTCGAGGGAATGTGGCGCATGCTCCAACAGGATAAGGCAGATGATTATGTTCTTGCCACGAATGAAACCCACACAGTCCGCGAGTTCGTGGAACTAGCATTTAAGGAAGTCGGCGTGGATATTGAGTGGAAGGGAACCGGCGTTGATGAAAAGGGCTATTGCAAAAAGACGGGCAAGCTGCTGGTGGATGTAAATCCACAGTTCTTCCGTCCGGCAGAGGTAGAACTTCTTTGGGGGGACAGTACCAAAGCTGAAAAAGAATTGGGCTGGCAGAGAAAAGTATCCTTCCCTGAACTGGTAAAGATGATGGTTAGGGCGGATTGTGAGAAGCAAAAAAAATAGGAGTGTATTCGTTGAAAAAATCTTTAATAAAAACTGGTGTCAAAAAAAGCCTGGAATTATTGGAATGTTCATCAGAAGATGTTCGCAGAAAAATAGCACATTGGCAAGGAAAGGATATATGCCGTAATGTCAATAATACTAACTACCGAAACAACGCATTACTGTGCTATATCACAGAACCGTTTTTTAGTTTAAGGAAACGTAATGGGCATCAAAATCAATGGCAGGCTGTAGCAATAGCACGTGTTTTAGGGGAATTTGGCTATAATGTGGATGTTATCGACTATGATTGTAAAACGGCTAGGCTGTCACATCATTATGATTTGGTTATCGACATGGCACCGGGGTGGTATGGATCAAAACTATATGAATCATTTATGAATCAGGATTGTAAACTTATATTTTATGTAACAGGTTCATATCCGAAATGGGCTGCGAAGCAAAGTGAATTGCGGCGAAAGGCTGTGTTTGAACGACGGGGAGTTGAATTTAAAAATCATAGGGAGTTTCGCCCGATACCTGAATATATATCTGATTTTGATGCAGCTTTTATGTTTGGCAATGAATATAACTGGAAAACGTATACAGATGTTTTTAAGATGCCGCCGGTTTATTATATAGCCAATTCAGGTTATAAGTTTCCTTATGCTTTTGATAGAAGTCAGCGCAAATCCAATAAGTTTTTATTCTTTGCTAGTGGAGATCAGATTCACAAAGGGCTGGATTTATTATTGGAAGTTTTTTCGCAGAAGGATTTTCCCTGTGAATTGTATATATGTTCTTCGTTTGAATCAGAGAAGCTCTTTTGTGAAACATATCATCGTGAGCTTTATGAGACAGTGAATATTCACGCTGTTGGATTTGTAGACATAATGGGAGATAAGTTCAAAAAAATAGTAGAGTCCTGCCAATATATTATAGTTCCTTCCTGCTCGGAAGGAAAGATGGGGTCGGCGCTGACCGCAATGTCAGCTGGCCTTATACCCATCCTTACTTTACCGTGCGGTTATGACGCTGATGAAGCTATTTTATTGCCTGATGCAGAATTAAAAACTATTGAAAAATATGTATTGGAGTATGCTGCCAAAGATGAAGCATGGCGGAATGCAGAATCAGACAGGGTTCTTAAACTGGTAGCGGAGCGTTATACAAATGAAAGTTTTGTACGTTCTATAATAAGGGGCTTGGCAGCAGTAACCCAAAATGATGTAGATATTTCTGGCAAGAGAATACAGGAAATAGCAGAGGAATAGTTTTGGTAAAACAGTGGTTTTCAAGTAAAAGACAGCGTTGGCAGAGTATTTGGCAACATAATCGACAACTGATATACAACATCGCTGGTTCGGGAGTTATAAGATGTATTTCTATTGGTGTGGCGGTATTCAGTATGCCAGCCTATATGGGCTATTTTAATGATAATAGTGTTTTAGGTGTTTGGCTGGCCATGTTATCAGTTCTTACCATGGTTTCAGTCATGGACTTTGGCTTAGGCAATGGTTTGCGCAACCATTTGACGACAGCCTTGGTAAAAAAAGATTGGCGACTAGTTCGGCAACTAATTTCTTCCAGCTATATTATTATTGGTTTGATATGTTTGCTGCTGGGGGGAATGGGCTTTTTTTTGATTCCTTGTCTGCCATGGAACCTTCTGCTGGGAATTCAAACAAATATTGTAGGTTTTGAAATGCTGGTATTGGTTATCCGCTGGGTGTATCTTGCCATTATATTTCAGATGGTGTTGCGTACTGTGACGGCAATTCTTTACGCTTGTCAGCAAGCAGCACTGGTAGGAATGTTATCTCTTTTTTCCAATATTACCATGGTTTTGTATGCATTATTTGCTACGTCGACTATTGATGCCGGTGTAAATCTTTTGCACATGGCGAAAGTGTATTTACTGGCTGCTAACATTCCATACCTGCTCAGTACGGTTTTAGTATTTACCGGAAAAATGCGGTTGGCAGTGCCTAGCTATAGGGATTTTAACTGGCAGATGTCCCAGAAAATTTTGCGCTTAGGAATGGTGTTTTTTTATCTGATAGTAGCCAGCCTGATTATTCACAACACCAATGATATCCTGATTGCGGCATTGTTTGATTCTTCATTGGTGGTAGAATTTCAAATTTACAACAAGGTATTTTTTTTCGTTATAACTGTAGCGAATGTTTTGCTTGTTCCTTTGTGGTCAGCTGTGACTAAAGCGTATGCTGAAGGCAATATTCCATGGATGAGAAAATTGCATACATGGCTCTGTTTGTCAGCTGGTGTTTCGTTAATTGCCGGATTGGCAGTCATGTCGTTTATGCAGGTAATTGTAGACTTTTGGCTGCGTGAACGGGCTATCCAAATCGAAATGTTATATTGTCTGCCGTTTGTGTTTTATGTAGCAATTGATGCTGTAAATGGAGCTAATGCCACTATTGCTAATGGTGCAAACTGGCTGAAAGCACAGGTGATGATGGCACCAATAAACATCATTCTTAACATTGGATTGACTATTTTTATGGCCAAAACTTACCAACATTGGACAATGATACCATTGGCTAATGTACTGTCGTTGATTCCTGTGGCCATAGTGCAATTTATTTACATACGAAGAAAATTTACAGAACTGGAACAAAGGAGCGTATGAATTGAGTCTGATTAGTATGCTGAAAAATGCCTATCATGGAGCCTTTATAAGTTATAAGGTCGGCATTCGGTGCAAAGGGGATGAGCAGTTTACAATTTTGCCGAATCCTAGCTGTGAATGGTGTGCTGACCCTTTTGTGTTTGAGCATGATGGAAAAACGTATATATTTGCAGAAGCATATAACCCTTTTCGCGGCAGAGGGAATATCAAATACTGTGTTTTTGACGATGTAATAAATTGCAAAGATATCAAGTGGCACACGATAATTGATGAACCTTATCATTTGTCGTACCCCTTTATCTGGAAAGATAAAAGTGGTGTACATATAGCTCCTGAATCATGTGGTATTAACGATATCCATCGTTATGATTGTGTGAATTTCCCAGATAAGTGGGAGAAAAAAGCGGTGCTTTTAGAAGGAAAACGTTATGCAGATTCGACATTTACATTTGATACAGAGGGGAATCTGCAATATTGTTTCACGCATGAAGTAACTGGACCGATGAGGGGCAATCTTTTTCGCTATAATTTCCGAAATGATGGCATCATTGATAAAGGCACAGAGGAATTTATTAGCGATAACCCCATGATTTGTCGGCCAGGCGGTCATTTTTTCAAAAGAGATGGTAAGTTTTTTCGTGTGGCGCAGGATGGTTTTAAAGATTATGGTGAAAGGTTGATTTTTCTGAATGTAGAAAGTTTGCAGCCATATCGAGAAGCAGTTGCAGGGGAAATAAATTATAAACAGCATCCTTATGTAGAAAATTGTATAGGCATGCACACATATAACACAACTGATAAATTTGAGGTTGTAGATTTCAGAATTAAGAAATTAAGTTATTTGCGTTTAGTATGTAATTTGGTAAGGCTATGTTGGATAATCGTTAAGAAACTGGTAAAAATATTGCTAGGAAGAAGGTGAAATATTGCTTAACTTGAAATTGACCATCCCAGAGGATTTCTATCAAGAGGAAGTTCGTAACGAATATCTTGTGACAACAAAACAAAAAAAGATATGGGCTGTAGAACTGGACTTGATGCAAGAATTATTACGTGTTTGTAAAAAGTATGATATAAAGGTTTTTGCCTTTGCTGGAACACTTTTAGGAGCTGTCAGACACAAGGGGTTTATTCCGTGGGATGATGATATGGATGTGTGTCTTGATCGGGAGAATTATGAGAAATTATTACAAGTTGCTGATGAATTTCAGGAGCCATATTTTTTGCAGACAGCAATGAATGATAGAGAATATTTCTTCGGTTATGCAAGATTGCGCAATAGTGAGACAACAGGCTTGATTGTTGGAAATGAATCACCAAGTTATAATAATGGTATTTATATCGATGTGTTTGTGTTGGATGGATATACTTATGATGATAAAAAGTTGAAGAAACAGCTTATTAAAAGGAAAAAACTGCAAAGGATAGCTGCTCAATATTATTGGGAGCCGTACCATAATAAGGGGAAGAAAAAAATAGCGCATTACTTTGCAAAAAAAGTAGTACGAATGTTACTCTCGTATGAGAAAATTAAGAAGGATTATGATGATAATTTGTCGATTTATACTGCGGAAACAGACCGCATTGGTCTTATGACACATACAATGGATTTTATACGTAAGTATTGGTGTAAGAAAGAGGATTTATTAAAGACCCGAATACTGCCCTATGAAATGATAGAAATTCCGGTTCCTGCAAATTATAAAGCTATGCTTATGCATATGTATGGAGATTATATGAAATTTCCTCCGGCTGAAAAACGCGGCGAATGGCATGAAGGAATATTGAAATTTGATCCAGATGTTTCTTATCGTGAGTATGTGAAGAACCATTATAAATTTTGATAATGATAGGAGCGAAATATGAAAAATGCAATTATATTAGCGGCTGGTAAATCAAGCCGGTTTGCACCATTTACCTATGAGAAACCGAAAGGCTTGTTTTGTGTTAAAGGCGAAGTTTTAATAGAACGGCAGATTATCCAGCTGCGTGAAGCTGGTGTAGAAGATATTTATGTGGTCGTTGGCTACATGAAAGAAAAATTCTTTTATTTGGAAGCCAAGTATGGCGTTCATATTCTTGTTAATAACACTTTTGCCAAGAAAGGAAATCTTTATTCGCTATATGTAGCAAGAGAGTATTTGGATAATACATATATCTGCTGTGTGGATCATTATTTTTCAACAAATCCCTTTTTAGATAATAATACGGAAAATCGTTCTTATCGTGCCTGCACAAGATTGGCTGGTGAGTTTAGGGAATTTGCTGTTGAGTATTCAGATGCTTCGGTTATTACAGAGATGCACATTGGTGGCTGCGATCAGATGGCCATGGTTGGGCAAGCGTATTTTAATAAGGAGTTTTCTAAGCGTTTCCGTGAGTTTTTGGAGAATGAAATTGATGATTTTGGCGTGGACGCAATGTTCTGGGAAGAATTTTACAGTCGTCATATGCAAAAGTTGACGTTGTACATGAGGGAATGTGAAGCAGATTCCGTTTGGGAATTTGAAACTATCGATGATTTGCGGCGTTTTGACTCGGATTTTCTTTTGAATGTGGATTCACGCATAGTGGATAATATTTGTGCCACGTTAGATTGTGAACCTAATCAAATAGTGGATATCCAGGTTATTCGGGCTGGGCTTACCAATGTATCTTTTCGTTTCACAGTAAACGGAAAAATGTATGTATACCGTCATCCTGGTGGAACTTCAGGAAATCTCATTGATCGCAGGACGGAGCTTTTTGCTCAGCAAGCTGCCAAAAGACTGGAATTAGATAAATCGGTTATTCGCATGGATGAAAGCGGCTGGAAAATATCTCATTTTGTGCCGGATATTATGGAATGTGATTTTTCTAAATATGCATGGCAGTTGCAACGAGGTCTTAGTTTTATTCGCAAGATACATACTGTATCGCTTGTTGGTACCGACGTTAAGACTTTTGATACATTTGGCGAAGGTATGAAGCTGTTGCGGATTGCAGCAGCGGCCAAAGGTAATTTGGAAGATGAGTTTGGCGAGATAATTGCCAAGGTGAAAAAACTTGATGCTTTATTAAAGGCAGATGCCAAAGATATGGGGTTAAAGCCTGCATTATGCCATAATGATGTGTATGAGCCTAACTATATTGCAACAAAAGACCATGACTTTTATCTGATTGATTGGGAATATGCAGGTGTGAATGATCCAGCTAATGATATTTCCTGTATTTTTAGTCGCTACGATTTTACGGATAAGGAAATAGATGCTTATTTGAAACTGTATTTTGGACGCAGACTAAGTGATAGAGAATATCGTCATTATCGTGCGTATATTCCTCTTAATGCATTCTATTGGTTCTGTTGGGGACTGTACAAGGGCAGTGTAGGTGATGATGATGGATTCTTCTTCCTGCCGGCCTATCGGAATTGTGTACGTTTTGTAGATAAGGCATTATCAATGTTTGATGAGGAGAAATTAGACTGATGAATACAGTGATAATTTTGGCAGGTGGTGTTGGTTCGCGTGTTGGGGCTGATGTTCCTAAGCAGTTTGTTAAGGTTAAAGATAAGCCGATACTGGCTTACACGTGCGAAATTTTTCAGCAGAATGAGCGCATAGATGCAATTTTAGTCGTTTGTCACAAAGATTGGATGACTTATTGCCATGAAATGGTAAATAAATATCATTTATCTAAAGTACGTTGGCTCGTGGAAGGCGGAAATACATTTCAAGATTCCGTGATAAATGGGATGAGACATCTGGAGGGCTTGCTGGGGATGGAAACTGCATTTACAGATAATGTATTTATTCAATACGGTGGAGCACCATTTACTAGTCAAAAAATTGTCAATGCTGTTATTGATATGACGGAGGAACGTGGAAGCGCGGTGACAGCTACGCCGATTTATCAGCTGCTAAGTTCTAGAGATACGGAGAGTACATCTAAAACATGGCTAGATAGGGATAAGTATATACAAATTGCCTGTCCCTATGGATTTCGCTTCAATTACCTACTGGATATTTATAAACGAGCAAAAGAAAAAGGCCTGTTGGAATCGGTAGAACCTCATACCACAAGCTTGATGTACGCCTTGGGCGAAACGATAAATTATACATATGGTGATCAAAGTAATATTAAGATTACCACGGCTGAGGATATTGATTTATTTAAAGGGTGGGTTTTATTAAAAAGTCACAGATTACAAATTTCGCGGTGACAGTGTCAGTTAGAGCAAGGATATTTATTTTTTCTGTTCATTGGCAGGAATACAAATTGACAAGTTAATTTTGACTTGTCAATAATATATATTTATTCATCGAGATACTATCAAAGCAAAGATATGTATTTTTTTTGCTCATCAGCTGGAATACATAAAATTTCCATAGCGCGATTAACCGTTACGTTAAGGCTTTTCATGACGTTACGTATGGAATTAAGACGCTCAGAGTCTTTGCCTTTGGCTTCGCTTTCCGTTTTTGCCTTATTCAATGAATTTTCCCATGCTCTGCACACGTTAATCACCTCGTCATCATCATCAATATCGAATTTTGTGCCTGTAGCAGTCTGGATGAAATCGGCAGTTGCTCTATCCACATGTTCAAGGCGTTTCATATTGTTAATCCAATCCATATTATCATCTTTTTGATGTTTGATGAATTGTAGTGCGGCACCAAGATTTGTTTTGAACTTATCAAAATCAGATTCATTTAACAAATCGGGAGACAAAAGATTCATTTGGTAATTGGGAACAAACTGCAATATGCGCTTATCCTTGACCGATAGCAAATCATAGACATTCGTTGCACCTTTCCACGGTTCGCCGCTCACATTGAAAACCAACGTGATG
>ERZ842401.3152-NODE-3152-length-20877-cov-22.155509_pt1 | contig 20877 bp, 17 predicted proteins | sample MGYA00521270_ERZ842401 | MGnify/ENA primary metagenome ERZ842401 (study PRJEB31892, sample SAMEA3878208) | bioreactor metagenome | biome: Moose rumen | place: Sweden | collected 2011-10 | study: EMG produced TPA metagenomics assembly of the PRJEB12797 data set...
TCACACGCGGCACGCTCGAAGGCGACATCAAGGACGGCGATATTACGTTCTTCCGTCTCCAGACCACGCCAGACACGAAGTTGCAGGCGTATGTTGCGCAGGGCGAAATCCTCCCTGTGCCAACGCGCTCATTCGGCGGTATCGGTGTGTTCGCGATTCCAGAGATGGGGCGCTTCTATCGCCACGTTCTTGTGAGCAAGCACTATCCGCACCATGGAGCCGTTGCGTTCGGACACGTCGGAAAGGCATTGTTCACGCTCTTCCAGTATCTCGGCATTGCAGACATCTCATACAATCAGCCGAAGGGCAATCTCTACAAAGACGAAAACCCGTTCGCATAAGCTGTTGTCATAGGTTTACCTCTTTCCCCCTTTCCCGTTGGGCGAGGGGGATTTTTATCGTTGCAAAAAGAGGCGATATGTAATACTATCTGTTGTATGACAGATATTCAGAAATTCTATGCGGACGCGGGACGCATTAAAAAACATAACCGCGCAGAAAACGGCGGTGCATACGATTCACAGCGTGCAACCGAGAGCATCATCGAGCTTTTTGTGTCGAACAATCCGAGTATGCGCTCTTTGGCGGAATCGTTTGCGGATTATTGGAAAAAGACGTTCGTTGACGGCTCTGCTGATGCGGAAAACGAGCCGTCGGCGGAAAACATCGAAAAACTCGGCGCATTGCAGTCGCTTTTGGACGGCGAGCGGGACGGAATCGAGCGGTTTTCGGCGAGCGATTTTAAGGCGTTGTGCGAGTTGGTGAATTACGAGGCGGAAGAGCTTCCGATTGATATTCTTGAAAAGATGATGATGGTTTTCGTGGAAAAACAGGCTGTGTGATGCAAGAAAATCCATACAAACAGTGTGCGCAATGCCCCCGAAACTGCGGTGCGGAGCGAAGTGCGGGAAAATCGGGCTTTTGCGGCGAAGCGGAGACGGTGCGGGCGGCAAGTGCGGGCTTGCACTTTGGCGAAGAGCCTCTGATTACCGTTTTTGGCGGAAGCGGCACGGTGTTTTTTACGGGCTGTACGCTCCATTGCGCGTTTTGCCAGAATTACCAGATTTCGCAGCAGGGAATGGGCAGTGAACTTTCGCGCTCGGATTTTGTGCGGCTGTGTCTTGCGCTTGAAAAAGCAGGGGCGGAAAATATCAATCTCGTGACCGGCAGCCACGCAATTCCCAAAATCGCAGAATATCTCGCCGCGGCAAAGGACGCAGGGTTGGCGATTCCTGTGGCGTGGAATTCCAGCGCGTATGAAAGCGTTGAGAGCCTTTCGCTTCTGCACGGACTGGTGGACATCTGGCTCCCGGATTTAAAGACGCTGAACGCCGAGATGAGCGCGAATCTGTTTGCCGCCCCTGATTATCCGCAGACGGCAAAGCGCGCTATTCGCTGGATGCTTTCGGAAAGCCCGATGAAAATTGCAGAGAAAAAATCGGGGGGCGAAACGCGGGAAAAAATGCTTTCGGGCGTGATAATTCGGCATTTATTTTTGCCCGGCAGAATGAGCGATACTGTTCTTACGCTGGATTGGCTGAAAGCCCACGCGGACGGCAAGTCGTGCATTTCGCTTATGAGCCAGTATACGCCGGTGGAATTTTCGGAGCGAAAAGAGGCGCTTTCTGCATTTCAAAACCGATTGGTAAATCAAAGCGAAGATGCCGATTTACGAAAATTGATTGATAGCTATGGCTTTGAATATCTTTTTTATCAGGATTTATCTGATGATACTGACTGGCTTCCTGATTTTTCGCGGGAGCAGCCGTTTAGCAATGCGCTTGCTCGCCCTGTGTGGCATTGGAAGCGCGGATTTATCGCGTAAATTGCCTGTGTGGTGGCGATACAGGCAGGGATTCGCGAGCAATTCGCGGAATCTCTGCTAAAAGCGTTGCATTTTCGGTGCTGTTTTGCACTGATTTAATCGAGCATCCACGGCGCTTGGTCTTGTATCATCTGGCGGTCGATGCTTGAAATATTTTGCCCGAGTAGCGCAGAAAAGGTGCTGATTTTTTCGATGTACGTTCCTATTTTGAAATAATAAAAGATTTGTGTGCCGACTTTGTGGGGCACGATTAAGCCGCAGTCTTTGAGCACTTTTAAGTGGTGTGAAATCGCGGGACGGGAAAGATGTGTTTTTGCCGTTAAATCGCCCACATTCATTCCGTTCACGCTGGATTGCATGAGCGTTAAAAGCAGTGTTTGCCGCACAGGGTCTGCAAGTGCCGTAAAAATCGGGCTTAATGACTCAAAAATATCAAAAAGTTTTTTTACGTTCGCTATTCTCTCTGTTTCTGCATCAGTTTTTTCCATAAAACAAGAAAATCTCCGTAATTGCGATATAATAAATATTGTGCATATTGACATTTTATTTGTCAATCGCTATAGTACAATTAAACGTTTAAGTAGTTAAACGTTTAATTACATTATCTACCGTATGGTAGAAAAAATCAAGTGGATTTTCGTTATAGGAGGTTGCAAAAGTGCAACACTTGTTGAAGTTCCCGAAGATTATCATTGGTATATGTGTGGTAGTCACGGCATTCTTCTGTTTTCAGCTCAAGAATTTGACGCTTGAAAATTCAATCCGCTCATTCTTTCCTCAAAACGACAAGGCTTATGCTCGGTTGATAGACACCGAGCAGACTTTTGGCAGTATGGTCGTTATTGGTATGAGCCTCGAAACTGCTGAAGATTCTATTGTTACAGCAGACAATATCAAAATTATCCGCGATATTACGGACGCTGTTGAAGTGCTCGACGGTGTGGAAGGGGTGGATTCTCTTTCTAATATTACCTATATCTACGGCGAAAATGGTTCTCTTATATCCGGCGACCTTATCGACGAAGATACGTTTACGGGCAGTGCGGAAGATTTGTCGATGGTCAAAGAGCGCCTTGTTGAATGGGACGATTTTTATGACCGTGCGATGATTTCTGATGACGGAAAAGCCGCTCAGCTTCAAATCACCCTTGATAAAAACTCAACGCCGAACGAGCGCGATGTTACATTGAATAAAATCCGTGCAATCGCGGCAGAAAAAGTGCCTGCGGATTCTGGTTTGAAGGTTACGCTTTACGGCGACCCTGTTTTTAGCCAAGAAACAAAGAAATTTATGCTCTCAGACCTTATGAAGCTCATTCCGCTTGTTGCCGTGGTTGTGTTGATTTCGCTGTTCTTTAGCTTTAAGACGGTGGACGGTACGGTGCTTCCGCTTATCGTGGTGTTGATGAGCGCGGCGTGGTCGTGCGGCATTATGGCTATGCAGGGCGTTATTTTTACGCTTGTGTCGTCGGTTATTCCAGTGGCGCTGATTGCGTGCGGTTCTGCATACGGTATTCACGTTTTGACGCATTATTATATTGCGCTTGACAACGTGGAGGGAGAGTTTACAAAAGAAAAGCACAAAGATGTGATTATCTCATCTTTAAAAGATGTGTGGATTGCGGTTTTGCTTTCTGGATTGACCACATTTGTTGGTTTCTTGTCTAACGTAACAAGCCCGATTGTGCCGTTGAAGGGATTTGCGACGTATACGGCCATGGGAATTGTGTTTGCATTGCTGCTTTCTATTACGTTTATTCCGTCAATGCTGTTGGTAAAAGACATCAAAAAAGTCGGACAAAAAAGCCAGCTCATCGAGAAACTGGAAGCCCGCGTAAAAGCGCGCCTTGAAACAGCCCGCCGCCACAGACACGGAGAGGCTACAAAGGAAGCAACTTCGACTTATTATGTTATCTATCGCTTCTTTACGGGAACTGCTCCTCGTTTGATGATTACTTGTCTTGCGATTGTGATTTTTTCGGTTATGGGCATTTACAAAATCATTGTTGATACTGCTATGATTAACTATCTGCCGCCAGACAGCGATTATCGACAGGATACAGATTATATCGACGAGCGATTTGCGGGAACAAATCAGGTGTTTTTGTTGGTGGAAGGGCAAGAAAACGGGGATATGACAAAGCCTGAAATCTTGAAAGCCGTTGACAATATGGAAAAGCACCTTGTGAAGCATCACCCAGAAATCGGAAAGACCATTTCTTTCACGACGTTCCTGAAGCGAATGAATCAGGTTATGCACATTCCGGAACTCGCAGAATCTGCGGGCGATTCGTTCGATGATTTTGCTTCATTCGATGACGGTGGCGCAATTCCGGGCTTTGACGACGAAATTCCGGGTTTTGACGATGGCGGTGAAATCCCGAGTTTCGATGATTCTCCGATTCCGTCTTTTGGCGACGACGCTTTTGCCTCAGCAGATACCACTGTGTATGTTGACCCGAATGTGGCGTATAAAGAAAAATTGCTTTCAACAATGACGTATGCAGACGGTCTGAAAATGCTCAATGAAGCGTATGCTGCGGCGGGTGGAAGCCATGCAACGGTGGAGCAGGTAGTTGAGGAACTTGCGAAAAAACTCAATTTCAACGGTATGGCGTATTACGAGATTCCATCTGACCCTGAAAAATATCAAGTGCCGTCCACGGAGAATCTTGCGAACCTCGTTTCTCAGTATTTGATTTTGCTCGGCAATGATGATATGAAAAAATTCTTGCAAAGCGATATGATTAGCCCGAAAGATATGCGCATTACGGTTATGCTCAGAAGCCACAACACCGTGGGCACAAAGGCGGTTATTGCCGACGCAGAGGCGTATGCTGCAAAGTATTTCCCCGAGGGCTATAAGCTCATTGCAACGGGTAACGCGCAGATGGAAGCCGCGATGAGCGATATGGTTATCAATAGCCAGCTGGTGAGTTTGCTTATTTCACTTCTTTCGGTGTTTGTTATCTTGGCATTCTCGTTCAAATCGGTGTGGGGCGGATTGCTCGGCTGTATTCCGCTTGCATTTACGATTTTGCTCAACTATATGGTGATGGGCTTTATGGGAATCAAACTCGATTTGTTTACGAGTATCATTGCGTCGGTTGCGGTCGGTGTTGGTATTGACTACACGATTCACTTTATGGAAACGTATCGTGCTGAGAGGCAGAAGAGCGATGATTTGCGCGAAGTGACCATTGAAACATTCCACAAAACAGGTGCTGGTATCGTTACGAACGCGATTGCTGTTGGATTCGGCTTCTTGGTGCTTTGCCTGTCGTACTTCGTGATTTTGCGCTATATCGGTTTGCTTGTTGCTGTCGTTATGTTTACCAGTTCTACGATGGCGATGACGATTATTCCCGGTATCTTGAACTTGACCGACCCGAAATTTATGCGCGGTTCTCGCCCTCGTTCAATGCCGTCGGGTTCTGCGGTTGCGGCAACGATTGATGTTGATTCCAACAAGCAGAAAATTGACGAACTTTCTTCAAAAAAATCGCAATAAGCGGTAAAAACTTTATCCTTTTATGGAGGCATTTTTATGAAATTGACAACAATTTTGTTTTCAGCAGCGGTTTTAGCGCTTGGAACTTCCGCATTTGCTATCACAGGAAAAGAAGTGGTGCAGAAGGCGCTTGATGTGCCGGATCCAGAGCACACTATGGCGCAAATCTATATGGACTTGATTGACAAGAGCGGAAAGACCGAACGCCGTCAGATGATGGAATACGGCAAGAGCGCAGGCGGATTAAAGAGCGTCGCAATTCTCTTCCAGTCTCCAGCATCGATTAAAGATACGCGCTATTTGCAGCTTGAGCAGGGCGGCGGCAAAAAAGACCTCAAGTGGATTTATATGCCCGACCTCCGAAACTCGCGCCAAATCAACGCGGACGGCGGCAGCGGCAGCTTTATGGGCAGCGATGCGACGTATGACGATATGAGCACACGCGACATTGACGACGATACGCACGAGCTTTTGGGCGAGGAAAGCAAGAACGGTTACAACTGCTACAAAGTGCAGTCAACGCCTGTCAACCCAAAAGACAGCCAGTACAAATACCGCATTCAGTGGATTGACAAAGCAACGTGGGTGCCTGTGTATGCGGAGATGTACGATAAGCAGGGAAAATTGCTCAAGGTGCTCACTGTTGAAAAACTTAGCAAGGAAAAAGGTCAGTCAGGAAAGGCGTATGATATTCCGCGCTCAACATTGCTCGAGAATGTGCAGTCAGGGCACAAAACACGAATGATTATCGAAAAATTGCAGCTTGACGGCACGAATATTCCTGACCGCCTGTTCACAACGAACTGGCTCAACACAGGTCGCTAGCAGTCGGTAATGCACGGGCTGTTTTAGCAATGCAAAAAGAAAAATGCACTTCATTGGAGGTGCATTTTTTTCTGTTTTGGAAAAATGGGCGCGGGGAGTTCTTTCTTTTTTCGCTGCCGCCGATAACATAAAGAAGAGCTTAGAAAAAAAAAGGTGCGGGTTTTTGTCAAAAACAAGCATCTTAGAAAAAAAAGGTGTCTGCTTTTCGGTTGCGCAATGAACTTAGAAAAAAAAGTTGTCTGCGCGGAAAAAAATCAGTGAACTTAGAAAAAAAAGCTGGGTGTTTTTGCGAGAAATAAGCATCTTAGAAAAAAAAGTTCCTTGCTTTTCGTCCGCGGAGCGAACTTAGAAAAAAAAGGTGCTTGCGCAAAAGAAAATCAGTGAACTTAGAAAAAAAAGGTAACACTATCCACAGATAAAAACGGTGAATTCAATGAAGGAGGAAATTCGTTTTTATGGGAAAATACATTTTAAAGCGTGTGGCGTTTGCAATCGCGGTGTTTTTTATCATTATGACGATGATATTCACGCTGTTCAAATTGCTGCCGAATCCCGTTCCAGAAGCGCCGGGCGGTTATGCGCAGGCTCTTCGCGATATGCACGAAGCGTGGGGATACAACAAGCCTATCATCGTGCAGTATGTGATTTTTTTGCGCAACGTTTTTACGCGGGGCGATTGGGGCTTTTGCACGACGGTCGGCACGTTTTTGATGCCGGTAACGAGCTACATTGCGAGCAAACTGCCTGCCACGATTTACGTTAATGTGATTTCGGTGTTTGTGTCGCTTCCGCTGGGAATCGGTTTTGGTATTGTGGCGGCGATTTACAAAAACCGCTGGCAAGACCACATTATTCAGGTGCTCATTATGTTTTTTATCTCAGTGCCGAGTTTTGTATATGCGTTTTTGCTGCAATATTTTGTGGGATTTCGCCTCAATCTTTTGCCGCTCATTTTTAAGGGCGGACACGATTATTTTTCGTGGGCGATGTTCAAAAGTGCGCTGCTGCCGATTATGGCGCTTTCGTTCGGCGTGGTGGCGGGGTATATGCGATTAGTGCGCGCGGAACTTTCCGAAACGCTCACGAGCGAATATATGCTTCTTGCGCGGACAAAGGGTTTGACGAAAGCGCAAGCCACGGTGCGTCACGCGCTCCGAAACTCGCTGGTTCCGCTTATGCCCTCGATTTTGGCAGAGTTCATTTATATCATTTCGGGGTCGATTATCATTGAGCAGATTTTTGCCATTCCCGGTATCGGTCAGACGACGATAACGGCGTTTTACAACAAGGATTATAGCGTTTTTATGGCGTGCGAGATGTTCTATGTGGCAATCGGGCTTTTTGCGCAAATTCTGATGGATATGAGTTACGGGCTGATTGACCCGCGAATCCGAATGGGAGGAAACAAGAATAATGCTTTATAATGACGAAACAAAAATCCCCGACATTCCCGCCGAAAAGTTCGCGTTTGTGCAGAAAGAAGCGCGGCTTTCGGATACGGCACTGCAAACAAAGCCGATGGGCTATTTTGCTGATGCGATGTCGAGATTTGTGAAAAATAAAGGCTCGGTTATCTGTTTTTGTATTATTATTGCGCTGTTTTTGTATGCGTTTCTGGCTCCCGTGTTTTCGCCGTACACGATTTCGTCGCGCGATGCCTATTATGCGTATGTTACGCCGAAATGTTCGCTGTTTGCAAAATGGGGATTGTGGGACGGCTCGAAAATGCTTGAGGCGAATGCGCAGACCTACGAATATATGCAGAATGTGCCCGGCGCATTGCTCAAAGATTACGGCACGGTGGAGCATACGGTAGCGAATCGCGTGCAGAAATGGCATAAGATAAAAATTGACACGTATGCCAAAGTCGGCTGGGTGAAAATGCTTTTGACTGCGGAGGAATACGACGAGGCGCGGCGGTATGAGAAAGAAACGGGCGTTCAGCTTTTTTATCCTGTGCTGGATGCGTCGAAGGTGAAAAATCCCGCCTATAAAACCGACCAGAATGCGTGGTTTTTGACCGACGCGCGCGGAAATATTCAGCGAGATGCGGCGGGAAAGCCCAAAGATATTTATGTGCGCGATGAAAACGGCGATTATGCGTATTTTGTGAGCCGAATGAACGGCAATCAAAAAGAGTGCCGCGTGATGTACAGCGAATGGTATCGCTACAAAAACGGGCATTATGCGAGTTTTTTGTTCGGCACGGAGGTGTCGGGTTACGATATTTTTACGAGATTGGCATACGGGGCGCGGCTGTCGCTCATTTTGAGCCTTGTGGTGTCGGCGGTGAATCTTGCGCTCGGCATCGTTATCGGCTCACTTGAAGGCTATTACGGCGGCACGTTCGATTTGGTGGTGGAGCGCATAAAAGAAATCCTCGGCGATGTGCCTTCGATTTTGATTTTCGCGCTTTTTCAGCTCTATCTTGCAAATCAAGTCGGCGCATTGCCGTCGATGTTTTTCGCGTTCATCTTCTATGGCTGGATTAGCACGAGCAGCACGGTGCGCGCTCAGTTTTATCGCTTCAAGGGACAGGATTACGTCAACGCAAGCCGCACGCTCGGCGCCAGCGATTTCCGCTTGATTTTCCGCCATATTCTTCCGAACGCAATCGGTTTTATCATCACGTCGAGCGTTCTTGTCATTCCGTCTGTGATTTACAGCGAGGCGAATTTGACCTATCTGGGCGTGATAAATCTTGAGGGCGACAAGCAGACAAGCGTCGGCACAATGCTGGAAGCGGCAAAGAGCGCAATGACAACAAGCCCGCACGCGCTGTTTTTCCCCGCGGTGTTTATTGCATTGCTGCTGATTTGCTTCAACGAGTTCGGAAACGGACTGCGCGACGCATTCAACCCGACTTTGAGAGGTGCAGAAAATGCGTAATGCAAATGAACTTGAAATAAGAAATCTGGTGGTGTCGTTTCGCACGAACAAGGGCATTGTGCACGCGGTGCGCGGAATCAATCTGACGCTTGAAAAAGGCGAAACGCTTGCGATTGTGGGCGAGTCGGGAAGCGGGAAAAGCGTGAGTGCAAAGGCGATTTTGGGCATTGAAGCACCGAACGCGATTATTGAAGACGGCGAAATTTTGTATCACGGGCAGAATCTTTTGACGTTTAGCGAAGAAGAATTCAATAGAATCCGCGGCAATAAAATTACGATGGTGTTTCAAGACCCGATGTCGAGTCTTGACCCGATTGTCAAAATCGGTACGCAGATGACCGAGTCTGCTATTTTGAACGGAAAGACAAATCAGCGGCTTGCGAAAAAAGAACTGCGGGAAAATCTGAATAATCTTGCAAAAGCGCTCAAAGCGGCTGGTATTGAGGGCGGCAGAGTAAAAAACGAAATTGCGGTGTTCAAAAAGAGTATGGAAACTGGCAGCCGTTTGCTTGCGGCATACAACAATGCAACGGAATATGCCGACAGCATTTGCTTTGATATAAAGCATATATTGGTTTTGCTTCGCGGAGGAGATGAATCGGTTGCGGCAGAACTGAAAAATCTGTCTAAAAAAATAGAGCAAGTGTATAATCCGTATTTTATTTTGCGCGAAAATACAGAATTTTCTTCGATTATTGCTGATTTTAGCAAGGAAAATGAGAATTTCAAAGCAAAATCAAAAGAAATTAAGCCTATTGCTGATATTTTAGAGAAGATTTCGGTATTTTTAGAAGAAAAACTCAAAAAAGAAAGCCCGAATTTCTTTACGCTGGGCTATTATGTGATGAAATACGGTGCTGATGACCTTGATTGGAGTGATACGACGGCAGCGAATGCAAAAACGAGGGAAATCATTGATAAAGAGTTTATGATTGCATTCCGTGACGATATTGCTTCGGCGATAAAAGAAGAGCGCGAGCGTTCTTTGCGCGTGGCGGCGGAGGCGTTCAAAGAAGCAGACAAGGCGAAAAAGATTTTTGGCGCAGAAGAATGGAATCTTGCAGAATGTCGCGCGGAAATAAAAAAATTGTGTGCGCTCGTTGATGAGGCGGTGAATCGTCTTGCATTGAGCAGCGACCGTGCGATTTATACGCTCCGAGTAACGCTGAGCACTGCTGTTGGTCGGTACAAGGCGACTCCTTCGTATGCAAAATCGATTGCGCTCAATGCGCTCGGTGAGTTGTGCGAGGTGTATCGTCAGATGCTCGAAGTCGGTACGCAAGAAGACTTAAAGGAGCTTTCGGGGGCGGCGCTTGCGATAATCGACCATTACAAAGAGCTTTCCAACGACGCGGCGTATCACGTTACGAAGCAAATGGCGTACGACAAAGCGATTCAGATTATGGAAGAAGTCGGTATCCGCGACGCGAGAAAGCGATTCGAGCAATATCCGTTCGAGTTTTCGGGGGGAATGCGTCAGCGCATTGTTATCGCGATTGCGATTGCGGCAAATCCCGATTTGCTCATCTGCGACGAGCCGACGACGGCGCTTGATGTTACGATTCAGGCGCAAATTCTTGAGCTTATCAATCGGCTCAAGCAAAAACGCAATATGAGCGTCATTTTTATCACGCACGACCTCGGTGTTGTGGCGAACGTGGCGGACAAAATTGCCGTGATGTATGCGGGCAAAGTGGTGGAGCAGGGAACTGCGGAGGATATTTTTTATGCGCCTGCGCACCCGTACACGTGGGCTTTGCTTTCTTCTATGCCTGACCTTGATACAAAAGACGCGCTGGAGGCAATCCCCGGCACACCGCCGAATATGCTTTTTCCGCCGGCGGGCGACGCATTTGCTGCGCGCAACAAATATGCGATGGCGATTGATTTTGAGCAAGAACCGCCGATGTTCCGCATTTCTGACACGCATAGCGCGGCGACGTGGCTTTTGCACCCGAATGCGCCGAAAATTGAGCTGCCCGAAAGCGTTAGTGCGCGAATCAAGCGAATGAAAGACAGAGAGGGGGCGAACCATGGCGAATGAAGAAAAAAGCGAAAAAATAGTGCGTGTGGAGCATTTGCGCCAGTATTTTGACGGCGGAAAATTTCGCGCGGTTGATGACATCAGTTTTGACATCAAAAAAGGCGAAGTGCTAGGTCTTGTGGGCGAATCGGGCTGCGGAAAAACGACGACAGGGCGGTCGATAATCAAGCTCTACGACATCACGGGCGGGAATATTTACTTCAAGGGTATTCGCATTAACGCTGGTTTGCGCGATTACACCGACGAAATGGAAAAAGCGCGAAAAATTGCCGCGGCGTTTATCGCTGATGCAAAACAACGGGGCGACAAAGCGGGCGAAGAAAACGCTCGGCGCGAACTCAAGGCGAAAATTGCAACGCAGAAATCATTGCTGAAACAGGCTCTTTACGACAAGAAAAATTGCGAAAAAATATGGCGGGAGCGCAATGGCGGCAAAAACGAACGTCTGATGACGAAAATCCAGATGATTTTTCAAGACCCCGTAACATCGCTTGACCCGCGAATGACGGTGCGCGAGATTATTGCGGAGGGGCTTCGCATTCAGGGCGTAAAAGACGAAACGGCAATCACTGATGCGGTGAGTGATGTGCTCAAAACGGTGGGATTGGTGCCCGAGTACGCCGACCGCTATCCGCACGAGTTTTCTGGCGGGCAGCGGCAGCGCATTGGCATTGCACGCGCTATCGTGATGAGACCTGAGTTGATAATCGCAGATGAGCCAGTGAGCGCGCTTGATGTGTCCATAAAAGCGCAGGTCATCAATTTGCTCAACGACCTCAGAAAAAATATGGGACTGACGATTTTGTTTATTGCGCACGACCTTTCTGTTGTCAAATATTTTTCTGACCGCATTGCCGTGATGTATTTTGGAAAAATCGTGGAATTGGCTTCCTCGCAGGAACTGTTTTCGCGCCCGCTTCACCCGTACACGAAAAGCCTGCTGTCTGCCATTCCTCTGCCCGACCCGCATTACGAAAAAAGACGTGTGCGCATTGTCTATCAACCTTCTATCGACCACGATTATTCGGAAGAAAAACCGACGTTCCGCGAGGTGTTTCCCGGTCATTTTGTGAGTTGCAGCAGCGCAGAAGAAGCAACATACAAGGCGGCTTCACTATGACCCTGTTTGCAAAAAAATGCGTGCCGTGGCTCATCACCTTTTTTGTGGCGGCTCTGATTGCGCTGTTGACGGCGCAGTATGAATCGGCGGTGCTATCGCGTTCGATGACGGACGCGGTGTTTTCGGCGACGCGAAAAATCAGCGACGGCTGTTTTGTTTCGGGCGCGCTGGCTCTTTCGCTGGGCGGACTCATCGCGATTGCCGAACACGGCGGGCTAGACGCGCTCAGATATGCGCTGTGGCGGCTTGGCGAGCGCATTCGGCACCCAAAAGTTGAGGAGCGCGCGGAAACCGAGTCGTATTACGATTACGTTAAGGCTCGGCAGGAGCGGCAGAAAGCGCCGTGTGCGCATTTTCTCGGTGTCGGTGCGCTTTTTCTTGCCCTGTCGCTCATTTTTGCCCTCTTGTAGCAGATTTTGAGATGCCGAATCGCCCGCCGTGCATTTTTCTTGTTTCGGCAATCGAGATGAACAAAGGCGGAGGAAAAAAGAGTTCATCGGCAAAAACGCCGTTTTGAGATTTTGGCATTTTTTGCTTTCGGCGAAAGTGCCGAAAGGAGAATTTTGGACTTTTCCGACTTCGGCAAAAGTGCCGAATGTCAAACTTGGATTATTCCGACTTCGGCGAAACTGCCGAATGGTCAAAAACGCATTTTTTTCAATTCGGCACAAAATACAAAGCCCAAAAAACGCTTTTTTTGATTTCGGCAAAAGTGCCGAGAGTGAATTTTGGGAACGCTGTTTGTTTTTTTTGGAAAATACGGACGTAAAGGAATATCTTTTTAGCATTGACGCGCGTCGTCTTGCCGCTTTAATGGGCAACGCGGGAATCCGTATGAGCGTGTTTCCGCATTTGTACGAAGACGGCGTGGTGATTCCTGCGGGCGGTTTTGAGAATGCGGCGTGCAGCGATGTGCCGTTTTTGATGGTTACTGGTTCTACCGAGTTCAGCTTTTTTTGTTTGTTCGACGCATTTTTCTCAAGTGATGCAATGAAATCGTTTAGCGAAGATGAAATAAACGCCGCAAAGGCTTTTGCCACAAAATATGGAAGCGATATGTACCGCATTTTTAATGCGCAGTGTAGTGCCGAGAAACTACAGGGCTTTCAATTTTGTGGCAATAGCGCTGAAAAATCTGTTTTGGCGAAACACCGTGCGCGCTGTCGTTCTCGTTCTATCGTACGGTGTTGAAAAAAAAGCGTCGGACAGATAGAATAGGCGTTATTCTACGGAGGTAAAAATGGCAAAATGGGGTAGCGCGTATTTTTTGGAAGAAAAAGTGGACATACAGACGATGTGGTCGCTTATTCTGCAGGGATTTAAAGATTTTTTGCCGATTGGATTTCCCGAAAAAGTTCCCGAAAACTTCTTTTTTAAGCGGGACGATTTCGTTTTTTCGTGGGACAACTCGGACGATTCCGATTTGGTTCTGACGGATTTAGATTTTTCAATAAAAATCGACGGCAAAGAAGACGAGTTTACGCTGGTGTACGAAAAAAATTCCACGCTGCCGATGTTTAAGCAAAAAATACGCCGTCTTATCGTGCGCGAAGAATATAAGGGCGATGGATTGCCGCTGTGCTGTTCGATTATGCCGCTGCTAAAATCGCGTGTGCCCAAACTGTTTGTGCTGGACCGAATCCGCGACGAAAAATGGCGGATTTACAAAGCGTATCCCGGCATTCGCGAGCAGCAAAAAAAGAAAAAAGAAGCCGAAACAACGGTTCAAATCGATTTCGGCAAAATCGCAAAGATGGATTTTTCGTCCGACCAAAAAAATATGCGCCCGGAATTTTTGAGCAAATACGATTCTCTGGAAGCCCTGCGCTCCTCGTATGTCAAGCCGAAAGAAGAGGCAGAAGAGGTTCTTGACGAAAAAGAGGCAAAGCAAAAAGCATTCGATGAAAATTTCTTTTTGATAAAGGGCATCACGTTTTACGCGGACATTCACGACCAATTTTGGTTTGATGAATCGTGGATTCGGCGTTTTTGCAGCGAGATGTGGTTTTTGAATGCGCATTACAATCAGTATGTGGGCGCGCGGACGTATGTAAAAAATATGTTTCTGGCGATGAATCCGCTGTATGTGAAATGGAATGCGAAACGCCACAAGTCCAAGGAGTCGGTTGACGCGGTGAACAAGTGCATTGAGGACGGCTTGGAGAAAGTGTTTGAGACTGACCCGAATATGTGGCGGGACGAAGCGCATATTTTGGTGATGATTTCTGACAAAGAGTTTATTCTCACAAAAAGCAATACGAAATATGCGACGTACGAAGAGTTCCGCGATTCTATTGTGGGGGTAATCGAGTTTGATGAAGATACGTTTTACAATCACGTCAACACGCGGTTTGCGGGGCAGGATTTGGTTCGCGACGATGAGGAAGTGCCGATTGCGGTGAAGCAGAAAGTCAATGAGTTTTTGTCTGAGCATAAACTTGACGCGCCGACGGTTTCAAAGTTGAGAAAAGATTTGGAGACGATAAAAGCGGAAAACGAGGAGCTGAAAAAAGCCGCCGCCGAAGCAAAAAAACAGCACGAAGACGAGATTTCAGAGCTGGAACAAAAATTGCGCAATGCGGCATTGCCGGCGGCAACACTCGCGCAAAGCAATGATGCGTACGAAAAGGACATTGCGGACTTAAAGCAATCGCTCAAGGAACGCGAGGCGGAAAATAAGCAGCTCAAAGACCGCATTGCCCAGCTCGAGCAATCGCTTTTTAGCCGCGTGAGCGAGAACGAAGACGATGCGATAACGCTGCGAGTTCCTGCGAGTGTAAAGCCGCTGTTCAAAGATGAGCTGTCGGATTATCTGTTTGCAATGCTGTACGGTGCGCTTGAAAAGGATTTGGAATCTCTGCCGCACAATCGTGCCGACGAAGTGAACCGCAAGCGCGATGTGCTTCAGGATATTTTGGAGAGGCGGGAGTTCAAAACCGAAAATTGCGAGACAATGCAAAAAATTGAGCGAATCGCAACGCTGCTCAAAAGCGACGCAAAATCGCCGCTTGATTTGCTTTTGTCTGAAGGCATTGTGAAAGTGGAAGGCGCAAAAAATCACCCGAAATATTATTTTTACGACGAAAAATATCAGATGACCGTCGCTGGCACTCCGAGCGATATTGCGGTGGCGTGGCGGCAGTTGAGCAATTTGGAAAAATGCTTCTTTTTGCTGCAGTAATGATTTTCGGGGCGTGAAAAAACAGCATACTTTTTTCTTGAAAATGTATGCTGTTAAAAATGCGGTTATTCTTTTGCTGTTTTTTGTTTTTTCTGAGGGATTTTTGCCAAATCGCTTTCTGCCATTTTTTGATACGAGCCTGAAAGCGAGCCTGCGGGCATATTTCGGTAGATTTCGATGACTTCCTGCAAAATCGGTTCGGCTTTTTCCCATTTGTGTTTTTTAATGTAGATATGCGCCGCTTCGTATCGCGCAATGACGTAGGTTTCGGCATCTGCTCCAAAGCGCTCGGCAAGCAAATCGTAGTAGGCGAGGGCTTTTCGGGCGGAACCGTGGTCGTAGGCGTTCTGTGCATCGCGGAGCAATTCTTGCGCCGTGATGTCATCGGGGACATTTTTTACAGACTGACAAGAGACAAAAAGTACGGCGGAACAAAGTACCGCGGCTGTTATAAATCTTGAATGTTTCATATCAGTAGTGTATCATTTTAAGAGATAAAAATACAGCCCGAAGAGCAGATTTTTGCGGGCGTTTTGGAGGACAAATGATGAAAGTCGGAATTATTGGCGCAACTGGATACGCTGGTGTGGAACTCGTTCGGATTTTGCTTAAACATTCGGGCGTGGAACAGTTTTTTTTGAGCTCGGTGAGTTTTGAGGGCAAGAACATTACGGAAGTCTATCCGAACTTACTCGGACAGCTTGCGGGCAAGACGGACGGGCTTTTGATAAACGCCGAGCGCGTGTTGGAGTCGTCCGACGTGGTGTTTGCGGCACTGCCGAACGGGCTTGCCGAGCCGTATGCGCTTTATTGCGTGGAGCACGGCAAAAAATTTATCGATTTGAGCGCGGATTTCCGCTTCGGCACGGACGAGGCAACGTATGTGGCGTATTACAAAAAGCCGTGGGAGCACAAAGAATTGCACGAACAGGCGGTATACGGGCTTCCCGAGATGAACCGCGAGCAGATTAAGAATGCCCAGATTATCGGAAACCCGGGCTGTTATGTTACGGCGAGCACACTTGCGCTTCTGCCTGCGCTCAAGGCGGGAATTGCAGACACGAATCTGATTATCGTGGACGCAAAAAGCGGCGTTACGGGCGCGGGACGAAATCCCACGATGACGAACCAGTTTTGTGAGTGCGGAGAAAGTTTTAGTGCGTACAAAGTGGGCGCTCATCGACACCAGCCTGAAATTGCGCGGAACTGCGCCGCGGCTTCGGGTAAGCAAACCTGTGTGATTTTTACGCCGCATTTGATTCCGCAAAACCGCGGTATTTTGTCGACAGTGTATGTGCAGTTGACGCGCGAGGTGTCTGGTGCGGAAATCCGAAAAATGTACGAGGATTTTTATCGCGATGAGCCGTTTGTGCGCTTTTTGCCGGACGGTGTGTCTCCGACGACCCGCAGTGTGCGATACACGAATTTCTGCGACATTCAGGCGTATGTGGTCAATGGCGGCAAAACGCTCGAAATCGTGTCGGTCATCGACAATATGGTGAAGGGAAGTGCGGGGCAGGCGGCGCAGAATATGAATCTGATGTGTGGTTTTGCCGAAACGCAGGGCATCGACTTCGTTCCGACGGCGTTCTAATATGGAAAAATTCGTTCTTGCGATAGACCAAGGCACGACGAGTTCTCGCGCGGTGATTTTTAACAGACAACTGCACAAAATCGCCGCGGCGCAACGCGAGTTTCCGCAGCATTTTCCGCTTCCAGGTTGGGTTGAGCACAATCCGTATGATATTCTCCGAAGCGTTTTATCGGTGATTAACGAAGCGATTGTGAAAGCGGGGATTGCATCTGAGCAGATTGCGGCGGTGGGAATTTCAAACCAGCGAGAAACCGTGGTGCTGTGGGACAAAGACACGGGCAGACCGGTGTGTCCCGCGATTGTGTGGCAGTGCAGGCGCACGGCGGAAATGGCTGATGCGCTCATTGCAGGCGGCTACGGCGAGAAAATTCAGGCAAAAACGGGGCTGTTTCCCGACGCATATTTTTCGGGCACAAAGATAAAATGGATTTTGGACAACATCTCCGGTGTTCGTTCGCGTGCTGAAAGCGGAAAAATCCTTGCAGGCACGATTGATTCGTGGCTTATCTGGAACTTGAGCGGCAAAAAGGCGCACGTTACGGACTTTACCAACGCGAGTCGCACTATGCTCTTCAATATCCACACGCTTGCATGGGACGATGAGCTTTTGCAGTTGCTTTCGATTCCCAAAAGCGTCCTTCCCGAAGTGCGCGATACGTCGGGCGTGTTTGCGCTGACCGACAAGAATATCTGCGGCTTTGAGGCGCCGATTTCTGCGGCGGTGGGCGACCAGCAATCTGCGCTTTTTGGGCAGAGCTGTTTTAACACGGGCGACACGAAAGTAACGTACGGCACGGGGTGCTTTTTGCTGATGAACACGGGCAAAAACGCGGTGAGTTCCAAGCACAAATTGCTTACTACGATTGCGCTTGGTGCGAAAGACGGCGTGGAATATGCGCTTGAGGGCAGCGTTTTTATGGGCGGTGCGCTGATAAAATGGTTACGCGACCAGTTGGGCATAATCCAGAGTGCGCACGAGGTGGACACACTTGCCGAAAGCGTGGAAAATTCGGGCGGCGTGGTGGTTGTGCCTGCGTTTACGGGGCTGGGGGCGCCTTACTGGGATTCTTATGCGCGCGGTACGATTTTGGGGCTGACGCGTGGCACAAACAAAGCGCATATTTGCCGCGCGGTGCTGGAAGCGATTGCGTTTCAGGTCAAAGACGAGTTGGTGTGTATGCAAGAGGATTCGGGGATAAAACTGCCGTCGCTCAAGGTGGACGGCGGCGCGTGTGTGAGCAATTTGCTGCTGCAATTTCAGGCGGATATTCTCAACACGCCGATTTATCGCCCTGAAAACACGGAATCAAGTGTTACGGGGGCGGCTTTTCTTGCGGGATTGGCGACGGGTTTTTGGGCAAATCGCGAAGAAATTCGCTCGGCGTGGCGGGTTGAGCAGGTTTTTACGCCGGGAATGGACGAATGCGAGCGCAATGAGCGGTATTCGTTGTGGAAACGCGCGGTTGAACGCTCTCGTTCGTGGCAAATGCCGTAAAAAAAGCGGTGTTACAGAATGTATGCTGATAAAAAAAATGTGTTATGATGAACTTGTTTCTGCATTTCGTTTAATCTGAATCAAGTTCTGCAAAAATCAGCATACTTTTTGCAGAGTCGAAGTGTTATTCGTCTGCGCTGACGGATTTTGTCTGTTGTCTTTTGAATTTGACTGCCGTGCCGTATGCGATGATTTCTGCCGCACCGTCCATCACGGAAGATGAGCCGTATCGTACGCCGACGATTGCGTCTGCGCCGAGTTCTTCCGCTTCGTCAACCATTCGCTTTGTGGCAATCGAGCGGGCTTCTTCTATCATATCGGTGTAGCTGTCCAATTCGCCGCCAACCAACGTTTTCAAACCTGAAAACCAGTCGTGAAAATAATCTTTCGATTGCACGATTGTTCCTTGCACGAGCCCTAATACTTCCAGCGTTTTTCCGGGTATGGCGTCAATAGTTGCGAGAATCATATTCTTCTCCTTTGTCAATTTCTCTTAATCGCATAAAAAGAGCTACGAGTGTGCCCACAATACCTGCAATGCTGACGATGAGCGCCAGTAAAATGAACGAAGAATTCTCGGAACGCGTTAAAATGTTCCAGATAAAAAACGCGTCGATGAGACAAACGGCGATTGCGGAAAAAAGGGCGCTTATTTTTTGTTTTTTTGCTGAATGTTTTTTTTCGCTGTCCAAAATGCTACTCCGAAATCTCCCAACTTCCGTCTAACAAATACCAATTCGATACGACTGCGGCGAAAGCGGGCTTATACCAAGAAAGACTGCCGTCGCGGTTCAAAATCAGCAGCATTTGAGGACTGCGTGCGACTTTGAGCGGCATTGAGGCTGAGCGTTTGAAGAGCAGTGTTTTTTTGGAACTGGTGTTGTACGAGCGCACTTGGCTTTTTCCAATATTGGTGTAAAGCGATTCTTGATAAATTGCGGTGAATGCCTCGGGGTCTTCGTCGGCAAATTGCAACAGCGGCGAATACGATTTTGACGCTGGTTTATACGCAAAGACTGTCGTTTTGGCGTTGCCGTTTGCGTCGCTTTGCACGCTGATTCCGTAAAACGCGGGCGTTTTTTGGTTTTCTTCGTGGCTCAAAGAATACGCGATGCTGCCTTTTGCCTGCACTGGCACGGTCTCGCGGGTTTTTGAGTCAACGTGAATAAGCGGCGAGTCGTTTTCGGCGGCGGATTTTGCGACGTACAAATCTTTTTCGTTGTACAAAATGATGTCCTGCAATGCGGTGCCCGTGTAAAGTTCTGTGTCTTTTCCCGTGCCGATGGTATACATTCGCACGGCGGAATTGCCCTGAATGTACACGAGTTCGTCATTAAATACTTTCAAAATCTGGATTGCGTTAGATGGCGTAAACAGCGGCGTTCGTTTTCCCGTTTCCACGTTCAGCATAACGATTTCTTTGCGCGTGTCTTTTGACCACAAAATAACGCTGTTCCCGTATTTAATGAGATTTGTGCTTCCGTTATTTACCCCGACTTTTTCTGCGGTGGCACTCAAATCCTCGCTGTACGCGGTGCGGTATACGCTGTCTGCGGTCAAAATGTAGAAATCAGTGCCGTCTGCGCACACATCAAGAATCTTTTGATACGCTTTGTCGGTCATCGGCTTAATCGTCTGAACGCTCGAATTGGCGACTGCGGGAAGTTCGTAGAGATTGCCGCTTTTTGTGCCGAAGATGATTTTCCCTGATTGCCTGTTTGTGTCGCTTGCCATTCCCTCGGCTTCCCCAACGATAGGAATAATGCGGTCGGCGGTTTTTATCGCGCTGGTAATCGTGTCTTTGGCGGGAAATCCCGAAAATTGTGCAATAATTTTGAAATTGGCTTGTCGTCCTGACTTTATGCTTTCTTTTAATTCAATGTTGTCAATGTATTTTAAGACGATGTTTTTTCCTTGCTTGTCAAGAAAGAAAAGCCCTGTTTCTGCCTCTCCCTTGGAGTTCAGCAAAATCGGATTTTCGGCGGAAAAAAGAGCGAGCCGCTTTCCGTTGGTGGCGTGGATTATAAAAACCGAATTGTCTTTTACGCCGGCAAAAAATTCGTTATTTGCAAACAACGTCGGTTGGAAAAGTGCATTTTCGGTGGCGAAGCGAGCTTTTCTTGTCCCTGATTCCAAATCGTAATACGTCAAATTGCCATTCGGCGAATACATTACGCACGTTTTTTCTGAATTGCTCGTTTCCGCCATAGAAATAATGGGCATATTTTCCGAGATTTTCTTAACGACGGAGCCTTTTTGTGCGTCCAAAAAAAACGTTCCGTTCAAAGCCGTTGTGCCTACGATTAAATATGAGCCTTGTGCTGTGTATGAAAGAGATGTGATAGAGTCGGAAAAGCGTTTTATGTACTTTCTTTGCAAGGTCTTCCAATCCC
>ERZ842401.3155-NODE-3155-length-20863-cov-5.961986_pt1 | contig 20863 bp, 27 predicted proteins | sample MGYA00521270_ERZ842401 | MGnify/ENA primary metagenome ERZ842401 (study PRJEB31892, sample SAMEA3878208) | bioreactor metagenome | biome: Moose rumen | place: Sweden | collected 2011-10 | study: EMG produced TPA metagenomics assembly of the PRJEB12797 data set...
CACACGGAGGGTGAGGTTGGCGTCGGGGAAGAAGTTGCTGTCGGGGAACTGCTCCATCATGCCGCGCAGGTAGGTCCGCATGTGTCGCGCAACGGAGGCGTTGGCGGCGGTGTAGGCTTGGCGCTTGGCGGGGGTGTAGGTGGTATCGTAGGCGGTGGCGAAGAGGGCGAGGGCGGGGTCTTTTTGGAGGAGGGAGGCGAGCTGTGCGCCGCGTTTTTCGGTGGGGAGGGAGAGGAGCTTTTCGAGTTTGCCGGGGTTGTTGAGGATGGATTTGGTGTAGACAGAGAGGAGGTGGGTGTTGAGGTCGCGGGCGTTGGTGAGCTTTTTGTCGAGGAATGGAGCATAGCCGTGCTGCCAGGCGTAGACGAGGGTTTCGATGAAGATGGCCTGGTCAATGGGGGAGTGGGTGGCGAAATCGGTGAAGTATTGGCGGCTGTCGGCAAGGAGTTTCTGGGCGTCGGCATCGCTGTTTTTGCGGGCGAGGTTCCAGAGGTGCATGGCGCGGTTCATGAAATCGGAGGCAAGGAGGGCTTCGGTGAAGTAGACGCGCTCGACTTGGAGCGGTCGGAGGGTGGCATAGGCGGCTTCGAGGCTGTCGAGGATGTGGCTGTAGCGGGGTTTGTCTGCAGCCCAGCGGCGGAATGCGGCCTCCTGGGCCATTTTCTGCTCTACGCCGTGGAGGCGTTCAATGCCGAGCGATTCGCCCTGCCACTTTTTCCATCCGTTGGCAATGCCTGCTACGCGCGAGGCATACTTCAGCCTCTGGGCGGGCGACTGCTTCATGGCCGCATTGTAGTGGGCCAGCCGGATGTCGCGCAAGGCTATGCGTATGGGATTCTCCACATTGGCGGCCAGGTCGACGGCATCGTGGGTTACATAGCGGCGGGTGGTGCCGGGATAGCCGAAGACGAAGGTAAAGTCGCCTTCGTTGACCCCTTTAAGGCTGATTTCAAGATGTTTCAGGGGGTGGTAGGGGGTGTTGTCGGGGCTGAAGTCGGCAGGTTTGCCGTCGCGGGCATAGACGCGGAAGACGCTGAAGTCGCCTGTGTGGCGGGGCCACATCCAGTTGTCGGTGTCGCCGCCGAATTTGCCAATGTTGGAGGGAGGGGCTCCGACGAGGCGGACATCGGTGAAGACTTCGTTGATGTAGATGAAGTATTGGTTGCCGTAGTAGAAGGGTTTGACTACAGCCTGGTAGTGGGTGCCTTCGGTGGCTTTTTCGGTAATGGCTTTGATGTTTGCGTCGATGGTGGCGGTGCGTTCGGCCTCCGTCATGCCGGGGTCTGTGTCGGCGAGGACCTGGGCGGTAACATCGTCCATTCTGACAAGGCGGACGACAGTCAGTCCCGGGCAGGGAATTTCCTGTTGGCGGTTCATGGCCCAGAAGCCGTTGGTCAGGTAGTCGTGCTCAACGGTGGAGTGTTTCACAATGTAGCCGTAGCCGCAGTGGTGGTTGGTGAGCAGGAGGCCTTCGTCGGAGACGAACTCGGCTGTGCACCCCCCCGAGAAGAGGACTACGGCGTCTTTGAGCGAGGCGTTGTTGATGTCGTAGATATCAGTGGCCGTGATGTGCATGCCGGCACGCTGCATGGCGGCTTGGTTGCGCCCGAGGAGCATGGGAATCCACATGCCTTCATCGGCCAGTGCGGCGGTGGGAAGGGCGAGCATTGCCGTGGCAAGAATTGCGAAAAGTTTTTTCATTGTTCTGGTGTTTTATTGCTGATTGTTGTTGGGTGTTCAGTAGTTGAATGCCACGTGCCTGTCGGCTACGGTGGCTTCTACGCCGTAGACTGTGCGGATGTGGTCGGGGGTGAGGCCGTGGGCTATGTCGCCATGGTAGAGCGCGCGTCCGTTGTGGAGCAGCAGCACGTCGTCGCAGAAGTGGAGGGCAAGGTTGAGGTCGTGGATGACGAGGAGAATGGTTTTGCGGCTTTGGGCTTCGCGGAGGAGGTGCATCACCTCTATTTGGTAGGCGATGTCGAGGCTGGCCACGGGTTCGTCGAGCAGCAGCACGGGGGTGCGCTGCGCCAGGGCACGGGCAATCATCACGCGCTGGAGTTCGCCTCCGCTCATCTGCGAGGGCTTGGCAAAGCGAAGTTGCCAGGTGCCTGTCTGACGCATGGCTTCCTCTACGATGTCCCAGTCCTGCCGGGACTCGTTTTGGAGGTGGCGTTGGTAGGGGTTGCGCCCCATCAGCACGATTTCGAAGGCCGAGAAGTCGAGGTCGGTCTGGGTGTGCTGACGGACGAAGGCTACATGGCGAGCCAGGTCGCGAGCGGTATAGCTCTGCACGGGCTTGCCCTCGATCAGCACTTGGCCGGATGTGGGGGACAGCAGGCCTGCGGTCAGGCGCAGCAGTGTCGTTTTCCCGCATCCGTTCGGCCCCATTACGGCGGTAATGCGCCCGGGGTGGAATGTGGCGTCAAGATGGTCGAGAATTGGGCGCGTCCCGTAGCTGAGCATTATGTTCCGCAGTTCGATCATGCCGTGTCAGTAGCCTTTCTTGCTTTTATAGAGGAGGTAGATGAACAAAGGAGCCCCGACCATCGAGGTGATGCTTCCCACGGGGAGCTCGCTTGGACGCAGAATGTAGCGAGCAAGGGTGTCGCATACGAGTACGAACAATGCTCCTGCAAGCATTGAATAGGGGACTACGCGCCTGTTGTCGGCACCCGCCACCAGACGCACGGCATGGGGAACGATAAGTCCCACAAAGCCTATTACTCCGCATGTGCTCACGGCAAACGCCACCATGAGGGTGGTGGTGGCCAGCAGCACTCGCTTGACCCGTTCCACGTCCACCCCCATGCTTTGAGCCTCTTCGCTTCCTGCAAGCAGCAGGTTAAGGTCTCGGCTGTGCCACAGCACCACGGCAATGCCCACCAGGGCTACGGGTGCCATGACGGCCACATCAACCCACGAGGAGCTCCCGAAACTCCCCATGGTCCAGAAGATGATGCTGTCCATCTTTTCTTGGTTGAGCACCATGAGGAAAGAAATGACGGCAGATATGAGCAATGTAAGGCACACGCCGGTCAGCAGAAGCGTGGTGGTGTGCATTCGGTTGCCTATGGAGGCAATGCGGTAGATGAGCCACACCACCAGCAGGGCCGAAGCCAAAGCCATGCCGCCTACGCCCCATAGCAAGGCTTCCATGCCCAGCAGTATGGCCACGGCCGCCCCCAGTGAGGCTCCGCTGCTTACACCGAGCACATAGGGGTCGGTCAGCGGATTGCGGAAGATGCTTTGGTAGGCGGCGCCGCACACCGAAAGCACTGCCCCGACCAGCATGCTCATTAGTACACGCGGCAGGCGCAGTTGCCAAAAGATAGCCGAATGGGGCAGCTCGCCGATGCCGAAGTCCACAGCTCCCAAAAAGCAACTGCCTGCCATTGCTGCAATCAGCAACAGCAGCAATCCTGCCAGCACCCAGGGGTTAGCCCTATGTTTGCTTCGCTTCAAGCCAGCACGTCATTCATGGTGTACACTCCTGGCGCTGCTGCGACAAGCCATTCGGCCGCCACCACTGCACCGATAGCCAGGCCCCGCCGGGAATGGGCTTCATGTGTCAAGGTGATTGTGTCCTCGGCACTTGCATAGCTGACCGTGTGTATCCCCGGAATCTCCCCTTCGCGTATGGAGGCAATTTCTATCTGATTCTTTGAACGTCGTCCGTGGGTCATAATCTGCTCTTGCAATGTCAGTGCCGTGCCGCTCGGGGCGTCCAGTTTATGGATGTGGTGGGTCTCGGTGATGGAAGCTGCATATTGTTCGCGGCCAGCCATCAAGGCAGCCAGCCTCTTGTTGAGGGTAAACATAATGTTCATGCCAATGCTGAAATTGGTGGCTGTGAGCATCCGCCCTTCGCGTTTGCGGCACAGTGCAGCCACCGAGTCATATTGCTCATACCAGCCTGTGGTGCCGCATACCACCGCGATGCCGTCCTGCAGGCATTGCCGCAGGTTGTCTGCGGCTGCTGACGGTTGCGAAAACTCTACCGCGACATCAGTTTGCTGCATATCGGCTCTGCGATCACTTATCTCTTCCATGCTATCGGCCACACACACAATGCTGTGCCCCTTGAGGAGAGCTTCCGCCTCGACAGCGTGTCCCATCTTCCCATAGCCTATCAATGCAATTTTCATCGGTTTTGTGCAAGAAAGTATCAAGGTGCAAATATACAAATTAATTTTTTTATTTTGTATATTTGCAATGGTTTATAGACAATACCGCTGCTAATATGGATTTCAAACTCAATACTATAGAAGAGGCCATTGAGGATTTCCGTCAGGGCCGTTTTGTTATAGTGGTCGACGATGAGGACCGCGAGAACGAGGGCGACTTTATCATGGCTGCCGAGAAAATAACTCCCGAGCATGTGAACTTTATGCTCAAGAACGGGCGAGGCGTGCTTTGTGCCCCCATTACCGAGCAGCGGTGCCACGAGCTCAATCTTGATATGCAGGTGCACGACAACACCTCGCTTCTTGGCACACCCTTCACCGTTACGGTGGACAATCTGGGCGACGGATGCACCACCGGAGTTTCGATGCACGACCGTGCTTCCACCATCAAGGCTTTGGCCGATCCTGCCACCAAGCCCGACGACCTGGGGCGCCCGGGCCATGTCAACCCGCTTCGGGCACGCAACGGCGGTGTGCTGGTAAGGGCAGGGCATACCGAAGCCTCAATCGACCTTGCCCGCCTTGCCGGTCTCCGCCCCGCAGCCGCTCTCATTGAAATCATCAATGATGACGGCACAATGGCCCGTATGCCGCAGCTGCAGGAGGTGGCTCGCAAGCACGGGTTGAAGATTATCACCATAAAAGACCTCATAGCCTATCGGATTGCCCACGAGACCCTTATCCGCAAGGAAGAGGATGTTTTCCTCCCTACACGCTGGGGCGACTTCCGCCTGATTGCATACACCCAGCTCGACAACGGCACCACTCACATGGTGCTGCGCAAGGGCGAGTGGGAGGCTGACGAGCCCGTTCTTGTCCGTGTCCATTCCAGCTGTGCCACTGGCGATATTTTCGGCTCATGCAAGTGCGATTGCGGCGAGCAGCTCCACCGTGCAATGGAAATGATCGAGCACGAGGGCAAGGGGCTTCTGGTCTATATGAGCCAGGAGGGACGCGGCATAGGGCTGGTGAACAAGCTCAAAGCCTACCACCTGCAGGAGCAGGGTCTCGACACTGTCGATGCCAACCTCAAATTGGGATTCAAGGCCGATGAGCGCGACTACGGAATCGGTGCACAGATTTTGAGAGACCAGAAAGTAACGCGCATGCGGCTCATCACCAACAACCCGGTCAAACGCACAGGGCTGGAGGGCTACGGCCTCACCGTCACCGAAATTGTCCCCTGCATCATCCAGCCAAACCACTACAACCAGCGCTATCTCCAGACGAAGCAGGACCGTATGGGGCACCAGCTGAACCTCGGGACAGAAGAGTAGTCCGCCGACCGGGCAATGTCTGGTATAGGCAGGATGGCGCTATTGTGCACACATATTGAAGGCAGTCAGTTCAAGTGCCTTGGTGTGCGGCATCTCATGGGCAGCACCGCGCTTATGGCAAGGAGGCAATGTGTAATGGGTGCCTGCAATGGTAAGAAGGTGGTAGAATAATCCCCAATCCCTGCCAACCGCACTGCTGTCTTCTTATCATCTTCTGCCGTGGTAGAAGGAGGGCAGGCGATGGGAAGAGAATCGGCAGAACTTGATAGGAAGATGGTGTTCAGTGTCAGCAGATTGTGGATGATGAGCCTCCTGCCGGGATTTGCAAGAAAGAAGAGGCGGAATGTGTTCGTGCAACGGGCATATTATCAGCGTTGTATGGTTGCATGATGAGTTCCGGCAATAAAAGTGCGGTGCTGGCGTTTTAATAAAAAATGCCGAAAATGGAGCCAATTGAACGGGTGGAGCGGATGGAGCGGAGTCTCGACCGTACACAGGCGGCCCTTCGCGACCTGGAGCGGGCATGGGAGGCCTATCTTGCGGTTCGGAACGATTTGGAGCGGCTTGATGCCTATCTCGGCAGCCGCGAATGGCTTGCCGACCGTGCAACCGATGCCGCAGGCCGGTTTCCCTCGTCGCTCCGCCGTGGCGTCCTCTCTGAAGATGCAATCTGGAACCTCCTCCAGTTCCACAAAGAACTGCTGCGGGATATCGGCACTGGCCTGCCGGACGGGAAATAGAATGGCTTTTTTTGCAAGCGACGGATTATCGCAAATTCAATTTGTGCAGTCGAGATTTGATGCCACCGTTATTCCGACCGAAGATCGTCATCAATTCCTCGATGGTTCTACCTTCGAGGTAGAGTTGTTTCAGACGCGAGTCGTCTGCGTCGTTCCATCGAGCGTATGCATTGGCGTGTTGTGCCTTCGCCTGCTGGATATAGTTTTTCTGCGGCGGTTTTGGATTTGGGAAACGGGATTCGAGGGAGTCTATCAGCTGGTCTGCACTTACTTCTTCATGTATGATGTCGGTTGCTGACAGATTCTCTCTGACGGGGACGAGGTACAACAAGTCGGGGTTTGTAGGCAACCCTCCAATTCCGAGCAGCAGGAATACCGGCAGGTGGTTCTTTTGGGAATAGTTGGTGAAAAGAGACACTCTGTCTGGCGGCAATAACTCTTTGCCGATGTCCGACGGAATGTGGCTGCGCCATTTGCACTCGATGGCGAAGGGCTTGCCGTCGTATTCGAGCACCAAGTCGGGGTCGCTGTTGCCCTCGGGGTAGATTCCCGGCAGGCTCTTGTCTCCTCGCCATTCCTTGAGGGTCAGTTTCTTGTTGTGCGGCAAGTCGAGCATTTCCAGCACATGGTCTTCAAACTCCCGCCCTTTCAGCAATTCATCGTTCATTGTCAGCGACTTGATGCGTCGGTAGACAGTGCTGTAGGGGCGGTCGATGGCACGGTGGATGGCGTGGATACCCATGTCTTCGTAGAACATGCGCAGCAGCCGCTTGTCTTCGGCCACCGTCCAGCGGTGGGGCATCTCTATGGCTTCGGCGGCTTTCAGGTCGGCCTTGTCGAGCAGGTGGGTGACGTTGCTGTGCCCCGCCAGCAGGCCGAAGATGCTGCCGTTGGGGTTGATGTAGCCGCAGACGATGTGCTGTACCTGGCCGATGACCCATTGGTTGCGGATGCGGGCGGAGAAGCCCTTGCCGTCGCTCTCCTCGGGTTGCAGTATGAGTATCAGCAGGCGGTTCTCCTTCAGCGCCTGCTCAATCTGCACGTTGTATCTGTCGCTGAACTTGTTCAGTACCACCAGTGTCGTCGGCACACGGCACACCAGCAAAGCCTTTAGGATCTCTTCCTCAAACTCCGACGTGTTGAAGCACACCGCACACAGCCACTTGTCGAACTCCTCCACCCATCGGAACACCTTCTCATAGCACGACAGCGGAGCCCTCCGCGACGTCAAAAAAAGCGTCTTCTCCCGCCGCCAAAGCTCCTTGTTGCCGATGGTTTGTTTGATGCGCATAAGGTTATTATTTCAGCAATTTGGGGAGTCGGCTGTAAACCTCTATTGTCAAGTAAATCTTCATTCTGATGGAATTCAGGCTTGCGAAGACCACTTTCGACGCATCTGTCTATAATGTCAGTCGTTTCTGCCCCTCTTCGCTATAGCCCGCATGAAAAACGGGATTTGCAAGTACGGTGTGACGGGATTGGTAACTGGAATTTAGGTTTTTCAAGCGCTGAGCCACTTGTGTTTTGCCACAGAATAGATTGGCAGGCCGGGAATGAGGATGGGGGTCTTCTTGACGTAGGCCTGGTATTCGGGGTCATCACCATAGACTTCGTTTTGGCGCAACTCCAAACGACGGGCACCGCTGAACATGACGTAGACGATGCCGATGTAGCCTATGGCGGCTATGAGCCATTGCCACACGGCGAAGCCTGCGCCGATGCCGCTGAGTAGCACACCGGTCCAAATAACCACCTCGCCCAGGTAGTTGGGGCAGCGAACGATACGGTAGAGACCTGTGTCGACGAATCGTTTGGGATTGCGCTTCTTGGCTGCGGACTTTTGTGCGTCGGCTCCGGCTTCAAGCAGGATGCCGCAGAGAACAAAGGCGGCTCCAATCCACGCCCACAGGTCGCTGACCTCGCAGCCTGCCCGAGTGTTCATCAGGCGGAAAGCCACCGGGCTGATCTGCAGTACGTAAAGTATGGCACAGAAGAGCCAGACAGCGATGACGACGCCGACAGGCTTCTTCTTTTGCAGCGATGGGTCGTAGAGGATTTTACGGTAGGCTGCAGCCTTACGCTCGCGCACAAGCAGGTAGGTGCCCAAACGGAAACCGAAGACGAAGAGCAGCACGCATAGCGCCACGGTGGATGCCGAGAGTTCGCTGCCGAACATCACCAGCATTGTGGCCGAAAGCGCGACAATGCCGTAGCCGTAGCCCAGACTGAAGAAATAGATGAAATACTTCCAGCCCACGGCCGACACCGCGAGGGATACTGCAAGGAGGATAAGGAGCGTTGTCATAATGTGTTGTGTGTTACTTTTGTTTAACCCAGATGAGTTTCGAGGTGTCGTAGCCGCGGCGTTTTGCTTCGGCAAGAATTTTGTTCAGTGTTTCCTTCGGCAACTGGGGAGTGCGCGAAAGTATCCAAAGGTAGTCGGCACTGCTGCTGCCCACCAGAGCCCACTGGTAGTTGGCGTCGAGCATCATCACGCGGTAGTCGCTATAGAACGGGCCGAAAAACGAGACGCGAAGCACAGCAGGAACATCGGTTGTTTTGGCCTTTCCGTCGGAGGTTTTGGCCTTTCCGTTCTTGATGCCGGTATTGGTCACGGCAATGGTGCCGTTATCTTTCAAAGCATAGTTGGCCTTGCAATATTCCAGTCCGCGCTCGAACTTGTGGTCAAACCTGGCAATCTCGTACCAGTCACCCAAATATTTTCGAAGGTCGAGTCCCTTGACAACCGAATTGTCCACCTTCTGCGCATAGCACGCTCCGGCAAACAGAACTGCCAAAAGCGAAGCAAACATTGTTTTCTTCATAACTTTAACTTGAACGGTGTTAATTGTTCATTTAACGCGAAGCAAACGAAATTATTGTCCCAAAGTATTATTCTTTAGTGTTTTTGATATAATCTCACTTCATTTGATTTGATATTAAGGTGTTCGCAGCCATAGCACTCGATCCACTCGGTGGAGAGGGCCTTGATTTCGGCGCTGCAGCAGTCGCTTTTGTTCTCCGCTTCGCTATCGGAATGTCCACTGGACATTCCTTCACATTCCTTCATAATGCGCTCCACGCGGTCGCGCATCTGGCGGGTGGCGGTGGCCATACCGAGGCCGAATGACAAAATGGCAGATATGAGAATTGGCATGAGTTTTGCAGTAAAAGAAATCCCCACGAAGGGAAACAAGTAGTCCAACTTGGATGAATAACCCGAAGGCGAAGGACAAGTCTTCACAACAACATGAAAAGGACAGGTAATCATGCCTATGAGCGAAAGAGATACTTACAAGTATGAACTTCGTGACGGAAACAAGGTGGTCTATGTTGGAATAACCAACGATATGACTCGCAGGGAACAAGAGCACCGAGCAGAAGGAATGGAGTTTACAAGTATGACGCAAGTTGGTCGCAGAACCACAAGAGATGCCGCAAGCGAGTGGGAATTGGAAAGAATCGCCACATATATGGGAACTCACAAGGGTCAGCGTCCGGAATACAACAAGAACGATTCTGGGAAATAAGTTCATGTTGTATTGAAAAAAGGGGTGACTTGTATAATAAGCCACCCCTTGCATTTGTGCGAAGAGACGCACTCTAATCAGAAATCAATCTTCCAAATGCTTTTCGCACAATTTGCCATATGCTGTTGCCTTTGATTAATGGTATTGCTATTCCATTCGTGGTATTCATTAGGAATGACTCTTGTTGTTTCAAATGCAGACTGCAAATAAACATTGCACTTTTCGGAATATGTTTTGTTTTCCAATTCGATGGTTTGCATCAAGATGCTGGGAAATGGTTTTATAATAACATAGAAATAATAGAAGCTCCGTTTAATCCAAATTTATCCCATTCAATTATTATTATTCGAAAGGAAGATTTGCCTTTTATCACATATCAAGATCCAGATACAACCATAAAAGACAAATATTCACTAGAAGAGATAGACAACGACAAAAAAATATATGCGAGTATTATTGACTTAAATACTTCGAGTTTGGCCGAGGAGATTCAAAAAGAAACCAATATTGACGAAGTAAAAGAAAAAGTTTTAGTATGTGTAGACATTAATGTTGGAATAGGTTGCAATGAAACAGCACGGTGTCTGCATTTAAAAGTTTTTTCGCAATTTGATGATAAAGGCACTCCCAATACAATTGACCAGATTAAAATACAATGGGACACCTCCTCCAATAATTAGTCTAAAGGCATCGCGTCATTGCGGTGCCTTTTTTTCTACCTGGGCAAAACAATCGGCAAAACTACTTTTTGAGGCGGTGAATTAGTTTGATTAACGGGAAGAGTAGAAGGCTGAGGAGGAAGGAGATTAGGAGGGGTTTGATGGGGGACTTGGGGCTGGTGGGTTGAATGGGGCTAATGGGTTGAATGGGTGTAGTGGTAGATTCTTTGGTGGTGCTGGCGGTTTCGGTTTGGGTGAGGCGGTGGGAATGGTTGGCGGTACGGTCGCGAGAGGTTATCTTTTCGCGGTCGCGGTTGGTGGTGAGGCGTGTGGTGTCGCCGGTCTCGTTGGTTTGGATGAGGATGGTGGTGGTCTCACGGATGGTGTCGTGGAGGGTGAGGGTGACGGTCTCTATCACGGTGTCGTGGACGGCTTCATTGTGGGTCTGATGCGTGACGGTCTTGCTGCTTCTGCAACTCACTGTAAACAGGGCAAGCGTCGCTATGAGGGCAGTCGTTAATCTTCTGTATTGCATTTCTTAAATGGTTTACTTCGGTGCGTAATTCCCTGACTTCATGCCACAGGGGATCGGCGATGTTTTCCTTGAACTCGTCGACGTACATCTTAGACAGGTTCATGTCCTTCTGTCGGTTGTCGGCACGGAGGCTTTCGACCTCCTGACGATGACGGCGGCGGTCGAACAGCCATCCACCACCGGCGACGAGGGTCAGTACGGATAAGATGATGTTCCAAAGGTTGTTCATATTTCAGTAAATCTTGATATTCTCCTATGCGCCTGACGGCGCAAGAAATCTTGTAAATCTTGTAGATTATTCCGCTTTCAGCGGTTAAAGTTTGTTCTCCCTTCTCCATTGCTGGACGTCGAAACAGGGGCAGGTGCGGTTGGCGAACTCGTTGTGGCCGTGGATGGAGGTGATAGGATGCTCTTCCGTCAGGTCGCGGACGAGCTGAAAGAGAACGAGACGCTGGGCTTCGGTGCGGGTGTCGGCGGGGTGGCCGTCGGCATCGAGGCCGCCGACGTAGGCGATGCCGATGCTCTGGGCGTTGTGGCCGGGGCAATGGGCACCGACCTCTTCTACGGGACGGCCAGCGTGGACGCTGCCGTCAGGGTACACGACATAATGATAGCCTATGTCGTGCCATCCGAGGCTCTTGTGGTAGCGGCGGATGCTCTCCACGGTGCATTTGGCATCGGGGCGGGTGGCGGTGCAGTGGATGATGACTTCGGTGATTTTTCGCATTTCTTATGGGCCTAATGGGGTTAATGGGTGGAACAAAGGGAAGCAAGCCGACTGCCCGCGGTGCGGTCGGCTTGCTTGGTTAGAGATTAGGCGGCGGTGAGGTAGAGGATGTTGACGGTGTCGCCTTTGGCGTAGTGGGAGGGGTCTTTGAAGGTGAGTTTGGTGTCGGAGAGGGTGTAGTCGGTGGGTGGCTGCATCAGACCGTTGACAAAGACGGCCACAGCATTGTCGCCATAAGGAGGTTTGGAGAGTGCGATTTCGGGGGTGAAGTCCACACTGTCGATGATGAGGGCCGGGGGATTGGGGAAGGCAATGTTTTTCTCTGTTGCCACGACCTTGCCGCTGGAGAGGGCGAGGCTGACGACGGCCTTGGTGGTGGTGCCAGAGCCAGCGGTGTTGCTGGTGTTGACACCCGTGACGGGCAGAGCAGTCTTGCTGACCTTGACAGCGGTGCCTTCCTTGGTGACGGCAGAGACATACTTGCCTGTTTCTGCACTACCGCCGGTGACGGACTGGAGTGCGCCGCCTATGGCACCGCTGACGGCTTCGGAGATACGTGCGTCGGTGGAGGCAGCTGTGGCCAGGGTGTCGGTCAGAGATGACCAGTCGTCTTTGGGGTCGGGCGCAACAACGCCGTCGATTTGTTTAAGTTTGAGTTTCTGCATTGTTCTTTACTTTTTAATGGGTTTGATGGGCAATGTGGGTCTAATGGGCGGTGGCCAAGGCTACCTACACAGGACGAAGCCCGGTGATACTTTTAATTGATTGGGATGGCTTTGAGGATGATTTCGTCGTCGCTCTCGATGCCGGGGAGTTCGAGGCCGTCGGCCTTGATGCCGTCGGTCAACTCCTTGTAGTCCTTGCCGAGGGTGTAGCGGAGTCCGTTGACATAGACTTCCGAGGTTCCGGCGACAAATGGCTGTCGGCTGATGAAGAGGCCTGACAAGAAATCAATGCTCGCGGCCTTGATGATTCGTGGCACCAAGTCGGGAAGACGGACCTGTGCGGCGTTGCCGTCGTTGTCGTAGCCCAAGGTGTTGAGCTTGGGGGCGGACGCAGGGTCGGCGGTCGGGAGGGATGTGATTTCTAAATCTTCCATTGCGATTGATGGGGTCAGTGGGTTTGATGGGTCTAATGGGCGGTGGCTGAAGCTACCTACACATGACAACCCTTGCTTTGATTTAACTGCGGGTTAGTGTTAGTCGTCGGCTGTGGAGGGCGAGAGGTCGCCCTCCGACGAGCAGACGGAAGACCCGACGGGGCAGTCAGGGAGTAACGGTGTTGAGTTCGGGCTGGAGATAGACGGCGGCGGAGTTGATGCCGCCGTAGCTGTTGACAGAGGCCAGGATAGCAGAATTGCTCTGGTAAGTTGCCAATGCGGAGTTCTCGACATAGAAGAACTGCGTGCTGACTTTCAACGTGCCATCGACACCCTCACGGCTGTGTACTCAGACAGCGGCACCGTTGGTTATCTCCTCTGAGGTGGCGAGGCAGTTGTCAGCGACAGAGAAGCCAATCTTTTCCACGATATTCCACAGAGGCGTGTCGTCGGCAGTGTTGAGCACCACCTTGTAGCCCTTGATAGTGGCACGAGGCGTGCGGGTCACGGCATCGACAGACTGCTTGCCAGGGAAGAAAGTGAGCTGATCGCCCTCGACGAAAGAAGCATTGTTGTCGATGACGGCCTGCGAGAACTGAGCCACGGTGGTTGTTGCGGAGATGGAGAGAGAGCCGAGGGCCACGCTGCTGACCAGCTTGTTGTTGCTGTTCTTGGCCATGCTGATGCTGGGCAAGGAGCCACGTGTAATCTGATAGGGCGCGAGGATGGCCCCGCCGTTGAGTTTCATCTGCTTAGTGATATAGACCTTGACGACACCGAGGTTGGCCTGGATGAAGGCGTTGTAGACCGACATATGCGGCGGCAGTTCCTCGAAGCCACGACGCAGCATAGAGTCGAACTGCTTGTAGATAGCACCGAGGTTAGCCCACTGGGTGCGGATGTTCATCTGGCTTTGCGTGCGCAGAGGTGTGATAGGCTTGACGGGGGCTTCGCTGACGACAGTGCCCACCTTGGTCTGACGGTAGATATACTCACCTACCTTGCCACGAATCTTAGTGTTGATTCCGAATACTTTTGCCATTGTGTTTTACCTTTTTAATGTTATACTTTTCGTTTGTTCGTCTTCTTGGCGTGTCGGCATGTGCACCTACTGGTTAGCTTTGAAAGACGGGGCAAAAGTACAGGGGTGGCAAAAAACGGATTCGGGGATTGTGGGGTTAGGGGGCGATAAAAGAGGATATGGGAGGATAAAGGGGGATATGGGGGAGGAATTGGAGGGTTTGGGAGATGCAAAAAGGAAGGTTTTCACCCTAATTTTGGTAAAAATCGGGGTGAATGGGCAATAAAAAAGCCACGGCAAGCGCGGATGGGCTTGCCGTGGCTATATATAAATTGTTATATGCTACGCCACTGACTCCGTTTCTACTATATGTGTGTTGAAAATATTACTATTGACAACGACATAAATAGATGACTCAATTCTTTCTATTTCAGATTCATCAACAACATTGCATTTTTTAATAAAATCCCTCTTTACCTGATTGACCTTGCGTTGATATTTGGCTCCATTATTTGAATAATTTATTTGCTGACTATCATAATGGAATAGGATTATCTTAAGATTGGTGCGACGTTTTAGTTCCGCACCAATCATCTCCCACCATATTTTGTCAGTCTCTCCGAATGAAAGGCCGTAGCAACATATCAAATTGCTATTCTTGATCCATTCTTCACATTTTCTAGTATGACTCACTCCATAAGTAGCATTATTGCGAGATTTGACAAGGGCCATTAATGCGTCAGGGTCTGACTTAAGAATATCATTGTTTATCTGAGACTCGTCATTCACACCAAGTATCATTCTATTGTTATAATACCCATGTACATGTATTGGCTCCCCTATTTCATATGTATCAAAACTCACTGGACACTTCACCAATAACCTTTCAATGGTATTTGTATAATTATAGGTCATTATCTTCACGGTATTTCCACGTTGTCTTCCGACTGACTCTTTCAAATTTTGTATCTCTGTCATCTCAAAATCTCGCAGATATTGTTCCGGCCTAATGAGATCCTGAATCAATTTTCCTCTGGCGTCGGGTGGGAATGTTGCATTTTTATCTTGTACCTCAATATATTTTGATAGATTCTCCCTTAAATCATCGTTAATAATATCTAATTCTTCCAAGATAGGATGGACGGCAGAGCCAACTTTACCCAAACGTGAAAGATGTTGGCCAAACTGATACTCAAGATTTGACCAGCATTTAATATCTTTATTAATCGCCTGTTTTAACCGTTTGATATACCGTTTCCCTACCTCGTCAATATCAGGCAAAGGTTGTTTCAGGTAATATTGTAGAAAGTCATGATAACTTGTTGCCAGACCTATGTGGATATCAAATCCGTTTCCTATCATGTATAATATATTCATATTATTTCTTATTCTTACATGTCACTCCATAATCTTATCTTTGCTTCGCACTCGTTTGCTGGCGAACCAAGTTTTGTGTTTACCGATGTTCGCAACTCTGACAACTTGCTGATTGCAACGACGGGGCTAATTGTGTGGGAGTTTACCATTTCGTCAAACACCCATAGATGACCACGAAACTCCACACCCCTTGCTCTCGCAGTTGAACGCAGATTCTTGTCACTTGTCAATAAGATTCCTTCAACCTCTTTGGCATAAACCAAGGAGGAACAATCAGGAATGGATAATTGTTGTCGGCTTTCTTTGATTTCATTAATGGTAATCAGGTCGATGTTTTCCTGCGGCACCAAAGAGAATCGTCCATTGTCTAAATAATTGGCATACATCTGTTGCTGATCATCCGACAACTCGTCCCACACTGCTCCCACCACACTCATGCTATATGGTAGCGAGAAAAACTCTTCAAGAATATCCAGTTCGCACAAGTCAATCAGGATATTGGCATCTGTCACAACGATATTCATATTGAAAGGTATTCGCTACGGAAAGTGGATAGTTTGACATTGGATAATTCGGCCGCCCGGCTCATGGAGACAACCTCCTCGGCCACAGCCCTGTTCAGCAACATCATAAACCTATTAGATTCCTCAACTCCTTTGTAGCCGCCTAGTTTTTCCTCTTGTCGATTCTTTGAAATGTGGGAAATGTAGAAATTCTTGTAATATGAGTTGTTTATTATCCCCAAGTCTCTCATTCTCATGAGAACTGCCGCTATGGATATGCCATATTGTTCTTTGATGGCAATCAGTTCTGGCAGGGCTATACCTCTTCTTTTATTTCCCACCTCTTCGAACAACGCTTCTTTGGGAAGCAGCATCGCGTTGGCAAACCTGTGGCAGATTTTCTCTTTCTCTTTATCCGGCAGTTCTGAAGGGATATTCAGCAAAAGATGACCGAGTTCGTGCATAGCGGTAAAGCGTATTCTCTCCACAGACATATTTTTGTTAATAACCACAACAGGAAATTCATTGTCGTTTACCCAAGCCGACAGACCCTCGAAGCTCTTATCAAAATCCACCATCAGCACTTTGATTCCTTTGTCTTCCAGCAATTCCACCACATTTGAGAGGTTGCGCAAGCCCGTCCACCATCCTTTGCGCAACTCCCGAACAACGTTCTCCACCCCATCACAATCCTCGACCACGATGTCCTCTATTGGATTTTGAAATGAAATGTTTATGCCAAGCAGTTGTTCAATCGTGATATACCTCTCCGTGATATCGCGAACACATTCCTTGACCTGCTCCTGCTTTTTCACGCCGAGGGTGCTCTTCTTTCGGAATTCTACCTTGTTAATTGACGACAATGGACGAAAAAAATATTCGAGATTGACGTTCAGTGCTTTTGCTATAGCAACTATTACATTATTTTCAGGCATCATCACCCCTTTCTCATACTTGGAAAGAGATTGTTTTGAAACCAAATTTCCCATTTTTTCGCACAGTTCGTCGAGGGTTAATCCACACATAACCCTTGCATTCTTAACGCGTTGTGCAAATAATTGTCTATCCATAACCATTTGTATTTTGTTGACAAAAATACAAAAAAAATCTGATTTGTCAACAAAAAATATTAATTAATAACAAATTCCATAAAGTTATTATCTCTCTCAAGCCACTTTTTAATGGTCATAACGCCATGAGGTGGTTTAAGGATAATTATTAAGTTGGAGTAGAAGGTTCTTTCTATTTTTTCGGTCAAAGAGGGCGAGGCCGAAGGTCTCGCCCTTGGTTGTGTTGAGGGTAGTGGATTTGGGGGTCTTTGGTGGTGGGCTTTCAGGGTTCGCCGAGGAAGGAGAAGATGATTTGGAGTTGTTTTGGGGAGAGGATTTTGCGGGGGCGGGAGTAGCCGGTGGCTTGGAGGGCGGCGAGGAGGGGTTTGTTGGAATGGATTTCGTGGGCGAAGCGCTTGCTTGCACTCTCCTTGCTGTGGTCGGGGAAATAGGCCGCCGCAAGGTCTTGCTTGTACATAAACATAATAATGAAATTTAAATGAAACAATAGGCCCGAGGGCCGGAATTAGAATCAAAGTAAATTTCACATGATGCACCGTGCGTGATACAAGACTATAAAAAAGAGCCACGGCAGGCGTGGGTAACGCTTGCCGTGGCGGTGGGTGCTTAAAGATGAAATCTAAATGGTCGTCAAGTGTTGGCAGTTCGGCATTATCAGTATGCGGCACCTTGGCGGCCTTGGTGTTCATCTGTCTTCTTTGGCAATCTGACAAAATACCATAGAACAATCCAAAACAGGATGATGCAGATGAAAGCGATAAGGTATGTTGTGTTGGAAAGCAACCCTCGTTTCGAGAAGTTCACAATGCCTTGAAATGCAGCGCAGAATAGCAGCGAGTGGGTGTCGGTTGCGACCTTTCCTATTCCCCATGTGGCGAAAAACAGAATCAGGAGGAAAGGCAGGATGTTGCGCTGTCCCAAGTCCAAATGCCATAGGAACCACATGGCCGTGATGATGAGGACACTCTGCCACACGGGCAATTCCCTGAGTTCGTATTGCAGGAATCCTCGCCAGTCGTATTCCTCCAATAGACCATAAGTAAAGGCCAACAAGCACATTATGCCCATGTCCACGCCTCCGATAATGCCGAACACAAGGCAAGGCACCGCTATGGTCACAATGGCCTTCCAGACAGACTTGCCGACGATAGTATATTCTGTTTTGCGCTTGAAGACTGCCATCGCGACGAGTGCCCCAATGGCAGGGCCAAGACCTGTGGAGAGTTGGAATGCATAGTTCTCGCAAAGGGCAGTATAGTTATTGCCGATAACCAGCGTTATCAGACGCATTGATATGGCTATCACATAAAACGCAACTAATGCGCCGAGGTTGATGTCTTTATATGCTGTTTTCATAACATTTAATATGCTGCCCCCTGTCGGCTTTGACTTTCGTTGAATTTTAATCAATCAGTATCAATTCCTGGCGCTTGTAGGAGATGAGCAACTTTTGTTTGGCAAGCACCTCGCAGCCGAAGAGGCCGTCGATGCCTTTACTTTCTTTTAGATGAGATATGTCGGAGAACGCTGTTTGCAGTTTTTTGAACTTGCGTCCGCCGAGCGTAAGGGAGGTCTTGCCCTTTGTGATTGATGCCTGCCCGTCACCATAGCCTATGAGGTGGTCTTTCTTGATGCCCTTGACCGAGGAAGGATGCTGTTCAGGCCAATCGCTGGCGAGCAGATTGGTCTGTGCCCCGCTGTCGAATGCCAGCACAACGGGTGTACCGCCTACTTCGCATTCAAAGGCTAACAGATGACCTTTCTTCATGCCGCTCACCGTCTGACAGCGGTAGCCCTCGTTCAGCAGCCAGCGGTAGGTGGTGTCGGGGTTTAGCAGCACTATCTCGCCACGCTTGAAGTCGAACATCACGTCGAAGTCCTTGTAGAAACTCTGCCCCAGAATGCCGTGTACCGCTACGCCGACGGTCTCCAAATTGCTCAGGTCTGATGTCATGATGTCTGTTTCGCTGAGCGCAACGCCGCCCATGTCCATCAGTTTCACATGGTGCATACCGCTAACAGTCCCCGTACCGACTGCGCCATGTCCGCCGCTTCCCATCACTTGGCCGTCGATGTTGTGCTCGAAATACTTGCTGTTGAGAATGACACCCGGGGCTCCTGAGTCGAAAAAACATATTGCATGGCTGCCCATCGATGGTGACGGTCACGATGGGCAACCCGCCATAGCGATGCAAGGGGATGCGCACCACGCTTACCTCGGGTTGCGCTTTGGCTGTGGGGGTGGCTTTTCTAAGCGAAATATCTGCATTCAGCAAATCAGCTTCGAGCACTAAGTTGTCGGCATTGAAAAGGATTGTCGCCTCCGAGGTGGTGCTGTCGGGCTTTGTTATGGTGTAACGCAGGGTCAGCCCAGTGCTGTCCTGTTTGGTGTCCGTTAGTTCCCAACTCATCATGGCTGGCATTTGGGCAATAATCTGTTTCAGTACCTTGGCAGCCACAGGCTGTTTGATGTTGGTGTAGCGGAAGTCGGCTGCCAATAGTTCATCAATGCCATCAGGTGTATGGTTATGTGCGGCGGTCAGGATGCGTTCTGCTTTCGGTCGACATGTGTTTACGTCTTGGCCGTGCGCCACCGTTACAACGCTGATGAACAATGCGATAATAATTATGTTCCTTCTCATTATTTGATATTTAAGTTTGCAAAAGTACCGTTAAATGTCTAGAAAGCCCCTACTCAAAAGGGTGAAACTGGCTTTTGCAACATAAAAACTACCCGAAAGGGTAGTGGTGGCAAAGGCAATAAAAACAGCGCAAATACGTTATTATCACAAAGATTAACAGCATATATGACTCGGTTTGACGACTTCTTCATAGACAAAAACCGTGTGGACGGCATTACAGAGGCTGACTATGAGCATGTGCAGCCGAAGATTGAGGCCGTGGCTGCTGCCGCACGGACAACGACTAACAGCATCTACATTATAGACTATCATAAACGCAATTTCCTTTATGCTTCGGATAATCCAATTCTGACACCTGTGGGTTTGAAAGACATGGGTTATGCCACGTATATCAACTATGTGCCTAAAGAGGAACAGGCGATGTTGCTCGAAATCAACCGCGCCGGATTCGAAGAGTTCTCGCGAATAGATGTGTCGGGGAAGATGGATTTTGTCATCAGCTACGACTTCCACTTTATGCAGAATGGCCGCAGCCGCATGGTCAACCACCGCCTTACGCCATTGGCACTCAACACCAAGGGGCAGTTGTGGCTTGCCCTTGCGTCCTTTTCTCTTTCGCCTCGCAAGCATTTCGGCAACGTGAGGATGTGGCGAGTGACCGAGAATGGCAATGGCATTGTCGGCAACCGCGACGTGCGCGAGTACTCGCTAGCAGTGAAGCACTCGCTACGGTGATGAGTAGCAATGTGATGTGGTTTTTGAGGAACGTCGGCCATAAATGGCCGCCCACAGGACGAAGCGCGGGGCTGATGCCCCTTGCACGGTGGCTTTTGGGCTGCCACGGCACGGCAACACACAGAACATGAGATGGGTTTAATGGGGCGAATGGGCGGAATGGGCTTGATGGGTGTTTTTGGGTTAGATGACTGATTTTCAGTGATTTTTACGTAAAACAATCAAAGCGTTGATTTCGTGTTGGTTATGGCGGTTTCAAAGAAGGCACATAGAACCCACATAGAAGGGAGACAGAAGGGAGGCTGTTGGAATTGAAAATTGGGGCAAATGGGCAGGATGGGGTGAATGGGCAATAATGGGCTGCGATGGTATTTGCTCATCATGCACGCGAGGCATACCAGCAGCACATGGGACAAAAGAAAAAATGGCGTTATAATAAAACAATGATTCCAATAAAAATAAAAAATGGCGTTAAAAGAAAAATGGCGTTATCCTGAATGGCAAAAAAGAAAGGGTGCCCGATGGGGACACCCTTTGCTGTTACCGATGCGGGGCTATAGGGGTTGCGGCCATCCGGTCGCGACGGCAGCCCGCATGGTGAGGATACTACATTTCGGAGAGCTTCTTGTAGCCCTCGTAGCGCAGTTTGGCGTTGCGCTCCGTGGCGACGAAGAGTTCTTCGGCCTCCTGGGGGAAGGTCTTCATCAGGGAGTTGTAGCGGACCTCGCCCATAATGAAGTCGCGGAACTTGCTCCAGTCGGGCT